>VFQN01000095.1_pt1 | contig 198105 bp, 178 predicted proteins | sample 3512371 | NCBI WGS metagenome assembly VFQN01 (sample SAMN10412370, study PRJNA504923) | tailings metagenome | isolation source: Replicate 2 from Balatoc abandoned mine | place: Philippines: Itogon, Benguet | collected 2017-08-28
GGCTTGGAATGAGACAAGTCTTTTGCTCCACTTTTCGACGACTGGAAAAGTGGAAGAAATGCGATTAGGATTCCGGGTGTTGCGTTTATGCACTTTGAGCGTAAGAGCCATTTTTACGCCTTGTTCTATAAGACACTCTTGTTTCAATTCCGGAAAGTAACTTTTGTGCTACTCAATAGGAAATCGCCGCTGGAAGGGTGTAGTCAAAAAAAATGACGATATTATTGTATGCGCGCCCGCGAAACCAAATCCTCCCAACTCTTCAAATCAACTCCTCTTCTCACAAATTTTAACCGGATGAAATATTTTATTTTCAACTTCCATCAATCGCTTGAAAAATCCGTAATTTTGTTTGACTTTTTAAGCATTTAAAACAAACGAAATGAATCTATTTAAAGGAGCCGGAGTTGCATTGGTTACTCCGTTTAATGCAGATATGTCGATCGACTTTCCTGCATTGCGAAGATTGGTACGCGAACAAATCTCGGGAGGTACAAATTATTTGGTGGTTCAGGGAACGACCGGTGAATCTCCAACTTTAAATAGTGCTGAAAAGAAACAGGTATTGGAAACCGTTCAGGAAGAAAACAACGGAGCGCTTCCGATCGTTTATGGTGTTGGAGGAAACAATACAATGGCTGTTGCAGAAGCATTTAAAAACATGCCGAAAGGAGTTGACGGAATTCTTTCAGTTGCTCCTTATTACAATAAACCTACGCAAGCAGGATATATTGCTCATTACAAGATGTTAGCTGAGAATACGGATCTTCCGATTATTTTATACAATGTTCCGGGAAGAACAGGATCAAATGTATTGGCTGAGACAACTTTGGAATTGGCTGAAATAAAAAACATCGTTGCCATGAAAGAAGCTTCCGGAAACATGGAGCAGATTATGGAAATTATTCGTTGTAAGCCGGAAGGATTTTTGGTTCTTTCAGGAGATGATGCGATCACAATGCCTTTGATTGCTGCCGGAGCTGACGGAGTGATTTCCGTGGTTGCGAATTCTTTCCCGGCTCATTTCAGTAAAATGGTTCAAAGTGCCTTGAACGGCGATATGGAAACGGCCAGAAAATATCATTACGACTTGTTACCTGTTACGAAATTGCTTTTTGCAGAAGGAAATCCGGGTGGAGTGAAAATTGCATTGGAAGAATTGGGATGGATGAAGTCACACATGCGCCTTCCATTGGTTCCGGTTTCGGATGCTTTGAAAGCAAAAATCATTGCTGAAACAAAGAAATTAGTCGGATAAGAAACGCATATTCGATACATTTAATATTCAAAAGGCTACTTCGTTGAGGTAGTCTTTTTTAGTTTCAAAAGCGACAAGATCGACCAACCTTCGGAAAGAAAAGCACGTTTGGATTTGAGATAAAATATGATTAAATACTTTATAACATGCATAAAATCTTACTATCCACTTTTTACTTTTTTACCGTGATTATTTCCGGCGCTCAGCAAAACCTTGTTCCCAACGGTGGTTTTGAAGAATACAACAATTGTCCGGGTTGGACGGAAACCTTTTATCTTTCTCCTGCTTGTAAATATTGGACTTCACCAAGCTTTGGAACTCCGGATTATTGTAATGCCTGTAGTACTGATTACGACCCGATTGCTCAACGATTCAGATACAGTGTGCCGGAGAATTATTTCGGAAATCAGCCGGCGCATTCCGGTGACGCTTATGCAGCTATCATTTGCGAGCAAAATTCAGACGGAACGCAACAGTTTAATGAATATATCCAGGTAGAATTGACCGAACAGTTGCAGGAAGGAGAATTATATGAAGTCAGTTTTTTTGTTCACAACCCGAAATATCAATTTTGTATTAATTCGGTTGGTGCACTCTTCACTTTTTCAGAGTTAAACCTGCATACAACCAATGTTCTTTCATCATTTTCACCGCAAATTACCAGCGATCCCACTGTATTTTTCCGGGATACAGCTGCCTGGTATGAAGTAAAGGAACTTATTTATGCCCAGGGCGGAGAAAAATTCCTGACAATCGGGTTATTCAAGAAATTTCCGGAATTGAAGGTGATCCATGTCGAAGGATGGGTTCCCGCGTTTACTTTGATGAGAGGAGCGTTATATATTGATGATGTTTCGGTTGTAAGAAAATCTCCGAAACTGGCAAATATCTTTACTCCCAATGGTGACGGATTGAATGATTCGTATGAGGTGGATCTGAAACATACAGGAGCTACAAATGCCGTGATTTTGAACCGCTGGGGGAATGTAATTGTTGAAACCGATTCGTTGTTAAATTGGGATGGAACTTTCGAAGGAAAAAATTGTCCGGACGGAGTCTATTTTATCAAGCTTGAATTCGGGAATAAATCAGTAAATCAGCCCATTCAGCTGATTCGTTAACGAATATTTATTATCCTTTATTTAACCGTAAATAGCTTACGTTGCTGAGTGCGATCTTTGTATCACCATTCACAACAACGTAAACCTTTTCGTTAGCAACCACCAATCTATTCATCAACCAAAAGCAATGTTTTCAACCGGGAGTTTCCACAAACTGTGGGAACTCCATTGCTTGGCTAAGTACTGTAGCTTTGTTATTTCGTTTGACATATCATTCAATTTATTAACGATTGACAAAAAAAACACACAAACCAATTCCTTATTGATTGAAAATTAATAGATTCGCATCTAAATACTCAATGATGAAAAACAAACTAATCTTAGTTAGCGTCTTGTTGATGTTTGCTTATGGATGCGGTTCCGGCGAAGAAAAACAGGAAGTTGCAACGATAGAAGAACAGGAAACCGTTGATGCCGCTAATGTAAACTACAATATTCCGTCTCCTTCAGAGCAATTCGCTTTGATATCTAAAATGGATGCAGTTAAAAACACGAAGATTTTGCACGATCCTGCTTTGGCCGACAACTATTCCAATTCATCGCAAAAAGCATTGAATTTCGGGGTTTACACGGCGGATGTAGCCTATTTGACTTCCTTCAACGAAACCAACAAATACCTGAGTTATTTCGGTAAGTTGGAAAAATTGGGATCCGATATCGGTGTGGCACAGGTTTTCGGAACGGAATTGGGAGAATTGGCCAAGAAATGGGACGGAAATGCAGATTCATTGTTCAAATTGAGCGACGATATTTACAACCGCACTTTTCAGCGTTTGATTGAAATCGACAAAGGAGATGAACTTTCTTTGATGCTTGTTGGCGGATGGGTTGAGTCGATGCACTTGATGCTTGGAAGTTCCAAAGGATTCGGGAAATCACCGAAACTGGACCAGGCTTTGGCGGATCAGAAATTGGTTGCTGAAAACTTATTGGAGTTTTTGGTAAGTTACCAGGACAATGAAGCCGTGAAGGAATATTCGACTGCTATTGAAGAGGTTCTGAAAGTGTTTGAACAAATGGATTGCAGCACGGGTGAAACAAAAGTTCAGAACTCGAATGGAAAACTGACTTTCTCGGGTGGAGATAACTGCAAAATGACACAGAAATGCTTTGACGCATTGGCTAAAAAAATCACTGAAATACGTACTAAAATCATAACTGCTTAATTTTTTAGACATGAAATTTATTGTAACAATCACCCTATTATTCGGATTTGTTTTTGCCCCGATAGCGATTGGGATTTCTCAATGTCCGCCGGTAGAAACGTTTCAGAAAAAGAAAAAAAGTAAAGATGAGTACAATTTAAGTTCTCAATCCCGTTCCGGAGCTATTGCAGCAGATGAATCTTATGAAATGTCGTTTATTGCCCATCCCGGTTTGGATTATCGCTTAACAACCGTTTTAGGTGAAGGAAGCGTAGGAACATTAAACTACGAGATCTATGAGTTGGTAGTAGAGAAGAAAATGGAAGGAGACAAGGAAGTATTCAAGAAAGTGAAAAAAGTATTGGCTTCTTCAGGATCCGAACCTCTTGAATTTATTTCGGATAAAGCCCGCAAAATATTCATCAATGTTTCCATTACTGGTGGAGATAAGAAAAAACATGCTTGTGTCGGAGTGCTTATTGAAACAAAACGTTCCGTGAAAACAGGATTTTAATCGTTCTTTTGAACTTTATTCCAAAAGCCTCGTAAATTTGCGGGGCTTTTCTTATTCAAAAATGAAAAGTTCAAAAGTGGAAAAGGTTCAATAGGCTTCACACAAAGTAAATTGAACTCTTTGAACCCTTTTAACATTTAAACTTTAAAATGAATCCATCACACGAAATACTGAAGCTTGTTGAACAGGCTCAATCCATTGTCATTACATCCCACAAATCTCCCGACGGAGATTCGATCGGAAGTTCACTTGCTATGTTTCATCTTTTTAAAAAGTGGAATAAAACGGTTCGCGTGGTTCATCCTGATCCGGCTCCGGCTTTTTTGCATTGGATTGAAGGACAAGATGAAATCATCGATTTTGAACGCAATGCTGAAAAGGCAAAAGCAGCATTAGCAGAATCGGATTTGATTTTTTGCCTGGATTATAACGAACCCTCGCGCGTTGGAGATGCCATGCAGCCTTTTTTGGTTGAAGCGAAAGCTCCAAAAGTGATGATCGACCACCACTTGTATCCGGCGGATTTTTGCCAGCAAGTGATTTCCGAAACTTCGGCTTCTTCTACCTGTGAATTGGTTTACAAGTGGATCAAGGAAATCGGGCACCTGGGTGACCTGGACGAAATTTCCGGAGCTGCAATTTACCTTGGAATTATGACCGATACGGGATCTTTCCGTTTCCCTTCTGTGAGTTCGTTTACACACGAAGCAATCGGAGATTTGATCCGGAGAGGAGTGAAGCATTTCCTGATTCATGAAGCGGTTTACGATACGAATACCGTTGACCGGATTAAACTGAGAGGATTTACTTTATCGGAAAAATTGGTTTGTCTGAACGATATTCACGTAGCTTATGCGTCACTTTCCGAAGCTGAATTAAACCGTTTTCATTATCAAAAAGGAGATACGGAAGGCCTGGTAAACCAGATTTTGGGAATCCAGGGAATCAAAATGGCAGTTTTGTTTGTTGAGAAAGAAGGGAAAGTCAAGATTTCTTTCCGTTCCAAAGGAGATTATTACGTCAATGAACTGGCAAAAGCACATTTTGATGGCGGCGGACATGCCTATGCTTCCGGGGGAATTTCGTCCGAAACACTGGAAAAAACAGTCGAAAAATTTGTAACATTTGTAAAAGATTTCATTCCTAAAGCATGATAAAAAAAGAATTCGCTTTTTGCCTGTTGCTCGTCTGTTCCTGTGCGGAAGAGGAAAAACCGCCGAAACCAGTCAATTGGAATATCGAGAAATCGACCGAAATGAACAAGGAATTGGCAATCGAGCAGGATCTGGATATCGACTTGTATTTTGCCCAACATGAAAATTGGGAAGTGAAACAAACCGGAACAGGTTTGCGCTACGTGATTTTCAAACCAACGAATGGCGTGATGCCGAAAGCGGGAATGGAAGCAAAAACGCAATACAAAATCAGTTTGCTGGACGGAACGGAAGTGTATCAAACGGCTTCGGATGAAGTGGACATTTTCAAAATTGATAAAAGCGATATGGAATCAGGAATCCACGAAGGTATCAAACTGATGCATGTCGGCGAAAAAGCGAAACTGGTTTTCCCTAGTCACCTGGCTCACGGTTTGGTTGGAGACTTTAAGAAAATCCCGCCGCTTTCACCCTTGGTAGTAGATATTGAATTAATTGGAATAGAATGAAACTGGCTAAAAGCTTACTAAGCGTTTTGGTTTTATCGACGGCTTGTACTTCAGGAGTGGATACGGCGGATAATACGAAAAAAGCACCAACGACACGCGAATTTGACAACGGGCTTTCGGACGCGGAAAAATTGATCGAACCGAAAAAAACGATTGAAGATAAGAAGACCTTTCCGAATGGAATCCGCATTCAATGGTTTGAAAAAACAGATGGTCCTTTGGTTCAGGAAGGAGCCGTTTATGAAATCAATTTCAAGACGAAATTGGAAAACGGTCAAGTTGTAGACGGAAACTACAAACTGCAAAGAGATATGCTTCCGTTTTTGGTCGGCTACGGAATGCAGACTCCGGGCTTTGATTTGGCAATGAAAGAATTGAGAGTAGGGGATTTTGTAGAAGTTTACATCCCCGGAAAACTTGCCCGCGGGAAAAAAGGAATTCCTGGAGTGATTCCACCGAATGCACCGAATATTGTGATGTTGCGTGTTGGGAAAGAAATCAAACCACTTAAAACCGTGGATGGAGTCAAAGTGTGGCGTTTGGAAGAAAACCCGGAAATGACGGATGCAAAGGTCGGTGAAAACTCCAACCTGGCGATTCATTATTTTGTGGGAACCAAATCGAATCCACGTTATGATAATTCTTACCAAAGAAATGTTCCCTTTGGTTTCGGGATGAAAGATGCTTCCCTGATTCCGGGTTTGAGAAAAGGAATTCTGAATACCAAAATGTATGATAAACTGTACATTGTCGTTCCGGCAAAAGAAGCGTATGGTTCAAGAGGTTACGTGGATTTGGTGAAGCCGAATGAAGACTTATTCTATGACATTATCATTATGGATGTCGATGGAAAATCCGTGCAGAAAAGTGAAAATTAAGGATGGTAAAATATTTCGCCCCGACTTTTTATTTATCAGTTTTCAATGATCATTTTGGGGTTATGAACTTGTAAATGTTGGAATTAACGTTTTTTTGCAAGTGAAAATTGTCTTTTTTTTGTTAGTTTTGCGACACCCAGAACATACCAAAGTATAAAATCATGAACAAAATTCTTTATTTCTTCCTTCTGTTTGTTTCGTTTTCCGGATTTGCTCAAACTCCTATTGATACTGTCACTACTGATAGAGGCAAGATGGTACTTTACTCGAACAGAACCTGGAAATTCCTGATGGATGAAGAGTTTGACGGAATCATGAATGAAGCACTTTTTAACCGTATTCAGGCAGATACGAATCTGAACCTGGTTCAAACCTGGGACAATGACATTTGCTTTACATCTGAAAGAACCAATGATTTATCACGCATGAATGATACGCTTTGGTTGTGTTTGGTAGATGATTTACACAAAGAATTTGTTTCACCGGTTCCGGGAATCGTGACTTCCCGTTACGGTTATAGAAAAGGAAGATATCACAACGGAATTGATTTGAACCTGCGCACGGGAGATACGGTGAAAGCTGCATTTTCAGGGCGCGTTCGATATGCAAAGTGGAATGACGGAGGTTTCGGAAACCTGGTAATTATTCGTCACCACAACGGTTTGGAAACGTTTTATGCTCACCTTTCAAAACATTTGGTAGCTCCGGATCAGGAAGTAAAAGCAGGTGAGCCGATCGGATTGGGAGGAAATACAGGACGTTCATTCGGAGCGCATTTACATTTCGAAGTACGTTTCTATGATGCACCGATGAACCCGGAAGAAGTCATTGATTTTGCCAAAAAAGAATTGAAAGACGAGAACCTCATGGTTCACAAGCGTTTGTTCAGACCGGGTGCAAAACCAAGCGACGAAGAAATTTCCGGAGAATCCATTGCTGCCGTACAAGCGAGAACAGAAGCTGCCGCAACCCGGAAATATTACAAGATCAGAACAGGAGATACACTTTCTCAAATTGCTGCTAAAAGTAACACCACAGTATCCCGCTTGTGTAAACTCAACGGAATTCGCCCGACAACCTTGTTACAGGTAGGAAGACAGGTTCGTGTGAGATAAAAGTACTGTTTTTGATTGATTTATCAATAGAATTCTATTTGATTTAACTGATTGTAGATCAATGGGTTAATCCGTGTTTGTTTCGTGTGTTGAAGCTAAAGTTTTCAACTAAATGATTCGTCCATTTTTTATTCGATACTGTTAAAAATTTGGTTTGTACTATCGATTTGTCTAAATTGCTTTTATGTCGTGCAATTATAGAATCGTTTTAGTAACAGATGGAGGATCTGATGCCTTGTTGGTTCCGATCGTCGGACTGAGTGCCTTGTCGCGCCGGATTCATGCTGTTGATATTGACCGCTCACTCTACAATTGGATTGATTTACTGGTTGCTTCCGGCGACAGTGTTTTACTTGCAAGTTTATTGGCCAAACACCAGATTTCCCTGGTCGAAGAATTGGGAGCGCTTGAAAAGCTTCTGAAGTATCAGAACAATGGTTACAGCAAGGAGATGGTTTCCCGCTTGTTTGATGAAGAAGACACATTGTACTCGCTTCGGAAACATTTCCTGTTTATGACATATGATGTCGATTCAGATGAATTATTCCAGTTTTCCGACAGCAGGCCGACGCAGCAATCCATTAAAATCGATTCCGTTCTGAAAGCATGTATGGGAAATCCGAACGAACAGCAATTCATCAAACTCGGTTACCGGCGCTTAATGAATGCAAGCCAGTTTACACCCAATCCGATTCTCCAGGCAATGCATTATGCAGATTGTTTGTACCAGGATGATTCGGTGGTTATTGTGAGTATCGGCTCAGGAAAACACAAGGATGCGGATTTGGAGCAGCAATTTTCCGAGCAGGCACAAGTTGAGTTTGAAAAAGAAGTCCGGCAGCATAAAAAATGGCATTATTTCCGCTTTAATCCTGAATTTGAACGGGATGATTCAATGGAAACCAAAATCGAAAAAACACGCGCTTACTTTGAACACGAAGCTCCGAGCATGGATCGCTTATTCCACTTGATGGAGATCAAGTCCGGGAAACTTGTTTGAATAATTGATAAAGTTCAATAGTTCAATAGTTCAATAGTTCAATAGTTCAATAGTTCAATATATTTTTATTAAACACCTTTGAACCCTTTGAACCCTTTGAACCTTTTTAACTCTTGAACTTGTTTTACTTTTCAATTCTCCCTTTTCCCTTCTTTTTGTTAAGATTTCTGAAAACAATATTTCCGGTAAGCTTGCCGTTATGCTATTTCTCCTATTTTTGTCGTCATGAAATGGATGTTCTTAATTCTCACATTGCTATCACTTGCAAGTTGTAGTTCGTATAACCGGATTTTAAAGTCGGATGATTACGAAGCTAAATTTACTGAAGCAAACAGGCTTTACGATAGTGAAAAGTATGAGAGATGTGTTGCTCTTTACGAGCAGGTTTATCAGAGAAGCCCGAGAACTCCGCAGGGAGAAGTTGCTTTTTACCGTTTGGGAAAAGCTTGTTTTGAGGTCGAAGATTGGTACCTGGCAAGTTATTACCTGAGTGCATTCCCGTCAAAATTTCCATATTCTCCGAAAGTAGAAGAAACAACGTACCTTGCAGCCTTGTGTGCTGTTCAAAATAGTCCGGAAGCTTCATTGGATCAGCATGAAACAGAGGTTGCCCTGAATGAATTGCAGAATTTCGTTTCCCGTTTCCCGAATTCCGAAATGCTGGATACCTGTAACGCGATCATGGATAAACTGCGTTATAAGCTTGAAACGAAAGAAATGATGAACGTGCGTTTGTATTCCAAAACGGAAAACTACCGTGCGGCAGTGGTAAGTTCGGAAGCTTTCCTGGATAATTACCCGAGATCAAAATACAGAGAAGAGGCCTGGGCCATTTTGATGCGAAATTCGTATCATTTGGCATTGAATAGTGTTGATTCCAAAATAGAAGACCGAATTGCGAAAACAAATGAACGATTTGGTATTTTTCTTGTAGAATTCCCAAATTCAGACTATCTTCGCGAATTCGAAGGGTATGTTGAGAAATTGAAAAAAATCAATGTTCCCGCAACTAACAAGTAAAACAAATAGAAGAAATGAGCTTCAAAAACAACAATGCTGAGCGTTCAACTGTGACGCGTGATACAATTGATTTGGAACAAGGTACAGGTAATATCTATGAATCAATTGTAGTATTGTCTAAAAGAGCAAATCAAATCAGCTCTTCAATGAAAGAAGAGTTGACTGCAAAATTGCAGGAGTTTGCTTCATCAACAGATAATTTGGAAGAAATCTTCGAAAACCGTGAGCAGATTGAAATCTCCCGTTTTTATGAAAAACTTCCGAAGCCGGTTGCAGTTGCAATTGAAGAGTTGAAAGAAGGACAAATCTATACTAGAAAAAACCAAGAGTAAATAAACTCCTATGTCTTTGGAAGGAAAAAAAATTCTGGTTGGTGTTACCGGCGGAATTGCAGCGTATAAAATTGCTTCCTTCGTAAGATTGTTAAAGAAACAAGGGGCAGAAGTCAGATGTATGATGACTCCTGCCTCTTCTGATTTTATTACGCCGCTCACGCTTTCCACCTTATCGGAATCTCCGGTCGGAATCGAATTCTACGATTCTAAAACAGGAGAATGGACCAATCACGTTGAATGGGCTCTTTGGGCCGATGTGATGATCTTTGCCCCGGTTACGGCAAATTCCCTTGCTAAAATGGCTCATGGCTTTTCGGATAATTTCCTGATGGCGACTTACCTGAGTGCAAAATGCCCTGTTTTTATTGCTCCGGCAATGGATCTCGATATGTATCAGCATCCGACGACGAAGGATAATATTTCCCGCTTGGAATCATTCGGTTATACGATTATTCCTGCTGAAAGTGGTTTCCTGGCGAGTGGCTTGGAAGGTCAGGGACGCATGGCGGAACCTGAAACCTTGCTGCAATATTTGCAGGATCATTTTCACAAAGACGATCGTTTTGCAGGGAAGAAAGTACTCATTACTGCCGGCCCGACTTACGAAGCGATTGATCCTGTCAGATTTATCGGGAATCATTCTTCCGGAAAAATGGGCTTTTCTTTAGCGGAAGCCGTTGCTTCCAAAGGTGGAGAAGTGATCCTGATCAGCGGGCCAAGCAGTTTGAAAACGATTCACAAAAACATTGAAGTGATCCGGGTTACGTCTGCGTTGCAAATGCTGGATGCTGTTCAAAAAAACTGGGATCGCGCAGATTGGGGAATTTTTGCTTCAGCTGTTGCAGATTACCGCCCAAGTATTGCTGCCGACCAGAAAATCAAGAAAACGGCAGAGAATCTGCACATCGAACTGGAGAAAAATCCGGATATTCTTTCCTGGGCATCTGCCAACAAGCAATCACAAAAAGTGGTTGGATTTGCTTTGGAAACCCAAAACGGATTGGAGTACGCTCAAAACAAACTGGAGAAAAAACAACTCGATGCAATTGTACTGAATGAAATGGGGGAACCGGGCGTTGGTTTCGGAACTGACACGAATTCAGTTAAATTAATCTTTAAAAGCAATAAAATACGTAGCTTTGAGTTACAATCAAAACAAGAATTGGCTTTCTCGTTATTGAATGAATTGATGAATGATTTTGTATGAATAAACTTCTAACCCTTGTCTTTTTGGCCCTTTTAACGAAAGGCTATTCCCAGGAATTAAACTGCCAGGTGTCAATTGTTACAAACGTTAAAACGGAGGTTACTTCGGCTGAGAAAGAATTGTTTGACCAGATCAAGCAGGTTGTAACCGATTTGATGAACAATACGAAATGGACCGATGAAAAATTCAAGGTAGAAGAACGCATCAACTGTCAGCTGCAATTGCAAATCAATACGATTAACAACGGTAATTTTACCGGTTCAATCCAGGTGCAGTCGAGCCGTCCGGTTTACAACGGTTCATACAATACGACTTTGTTCAATTTCCAGGACGATAATTTGGAATTCAGCTACACACGAAACAGCGTTTTGTTGTACGCAGAGAACCAATACCGCGATAATTTGTCTTCGATTCTGGCATTTTATGCATACTACATCATCGCATTGGATTTTGATTCTTTCTCCTTGCAAGGCGGAACGAAATATTTCCAGGAAGCACAGCAGATCGTAACGAATGCGCAAACTTCTGCCAGTAAAGGCTGGAAATCCAACGAACAAGGAAAGAAAAACAGATACTGGCTGATAGAAAATGCGCTTCAGCAGTTGTTTGAGCCTTTGAGAGAATGTTATTATGAGTACCACCGTTTAGGAATGGATCACTTATACGACAAGCCGGAGGATGCGAAAAAAGCGATTTATACTGCATTGGATAAATTGTCCAAGATTGCATCTGCAAGACCGAATTCAATTAACATCATTAACTTTGCGTATTGTAAAATGAATGAGTTGAAAAACTTGTATTCGCTGGCTAAACCGGAAGAAAAAACGCAAATAGTTACAGTTCTGAAAAAAATAGATCCTGCGAATTCAACTAAATACGAGGAAATTCTGAACTGATGCTAAAATCCCTTTCTGTTCAAAACTTTGCGTTGATTGAACATGTTTCTCTTGGTTTTCACAAGGGCTTGCATGTCATTACGGGAGAAACCGGTTCCGGGAAGTCGATTTTACTTGGAGCTTTGAATCTTATTCTTGGAGAACGCTCCGATTTTTCTGTTATCCGCAACCCGGAGAAAAAAACGGTCGTAGAAGCAGTTTTTGAGTTAGCCCCGGATTTCAAAGAATGGTTCATTCGGGAAGACATCGATTGGGATTCAGAAACCGTTATCCGGAGAGAAATCACCAGTCAGGGAAAATCACGATCATTCATCAATGATACACCTGTTCAGTTGAGTCAGTTGAAAGAATTGACCGAACAATTGGTTTATATTCACTCGCAGCACGAAACGCTGGAAATTAAAAAAACACGCTTTCAGTTTGATCTGCTGGATTCTTACGGGGATTCACTGGAGCTTGCAAACCGGGTTTCCGGATTGTATCACCAGATTCAACGTTTGCGATCTACCAGAGACCAATTGGAACTGGCAAAATCAAGTCATTTACAGGAACTGGATTACGTGAAGTTTCAGTTGAATGAATTGGAACAATTGGATCTGGACAAAATCAATTACGAGACGCTGGAACACGATTTTTCAAAACTTTCGAAAATCGATGATTTAAAAGAAGCATATGCTTCCATTATGGCGGCAATTGACCAGGAAAACGGTGCAACGGATTTATTGAGAAGACTCAAAACGCACATCGATAAGTGGAAAGATGCGGATTCGGAATTGGGAATCCTTTCCAATCGTTTGAATGAAGTGATTGTGGAGTTGGGAGATATTTCCCGCGATTCCGACAGGCAGTTGAATCAATTGGAAGGAGATCCGGAAGCGCTTTTCCGTTTGACGGAATCCCTGGACGAATACAATAAGATCCTGAGAAAGCACCATTTGTCGACACAGGAAGAGTTAATGGAATACCGCGATTCGTTAAGTGAAAAAGTAAGTGATTTTACGTTTTCGGATGAGCGTATTGCAGAATTAACGCTTGAGATTGAATCGAAAGAAAAGGAATTGACTCAGCTTTCCACGGATTTGTTTGAAAAACGTTCAAATGTGATTCCCAAACTGGAAGTCTATTTGCTCGATTTGCTGAGTGAAATGAAAATGGAGCATTCCAGGTTCCAGATCGTCCTGAACAAGTTAGATAAATTGGATGCGAATGGTGGAATGACGATTCAGATCCTGTTTTCGGCCAATAAAGGCTTGGAGTTGAAACCGATTGAACGTGCGGCAAGCGGCGGAGAATTATCCCGTGTCATGCTGGCAATCCAATTGGTGATGAGTGAAAAGAAAGCACTTCCGACTTTGATCCTGGATGAAATTGATACCGGAGTTTCCGGAGAAGTTGCTTTGAGGATGGGGAAATTGCTGAAAGAAATGGGGAAACACCTGCAGGTCTTCGCAATTACGCATTTGCCACAGGTTGCTGCGAAAGGAGATTTCCATTTTGAAGTTTCGAAATCGCATGAAAACAGTCAGACCATTTCCCGTATCGAACAACTAAACGATGCGCAGCGCATTGAAGCATTGGCGAAATTGATTTCAGGAGAACAAGTCACGGATCTGGCGCGCTCTTCGGCTATTGAGCTAATGAACTGATATTAATTACGAATTACGAATGTCTGATTCGAAATTCAAAGACGAAAATTGTTTTTTACATTTTGACTTTTCAATTTTGAATTCGAAAGAATAGTTAATTCTCTAACAAATAAACAACCCTCAGGGTTTCTTTCCGTATCTTTACTAAATAAATTCAGAGGTATGTTCAAGATTGTGTGTTTGGCAATTTCATTAACAGGTTCGAACTTCGGAGGAGCAACGCTTCTTCCGGCAGAGCAAACTGTGATTGCAAGATCAGGTGAGACAATTAAGATGCGTGTGGGAGGTCAGCTTGTCAATTGTTCCGGAAATGCAGATGACGCTAAAAAATGCTATTCCGTGCAAAAAGGAGCTACGATTGGTATGGACAGCTGGGAAGTTTTACAGCAAACAATCGAAGGATTTAATTTTGAAGCGGGATATACGTATGATTTGATCGTGAAGATTGATTTCGTTGAAGGTAAAACCGGTTCGGAACGTTTCAAATACACGCTGGTTCAAATTATTTCTAAAATCAAGGAGTAATACAGACTTTTTCTTCTATCTTTAAATTATGGAGAGGAAATGGGTTATTACCGGATTAATACTGATCATTATTGCGATTATACTCGGAGCATTTGGCGCTCACGGGTTAAAATCTACTACCAAAGATGAAACCATCCTGCAGTCTTTTGATACTGCAACGAAATATCAATTTTTCCAGGGATTGGGATTTTTGATTATTCCTTTCATCAATACCCGTTTCCAGGTTCAAAGCAAAACGATCTTTTTATTGATGCTTTTGGGGACGATCTTCTTCTCTGGAAGTATTTATGGACTTACAGCGGCTAAAATCAATGGATTGGAGTCTTTGAAGAAGGCATTTGGTCCGATAACGCCGATCGGTGGTTTGTTGATGATCTTAGCTTGGTTTTTATTGTTGATCCGCGTAATCAGGCATCCTCAATCATGAATTTTTCCGTTACTGTTTTGGGTTCCGGAACATCTCAGGGCGTTCCAGTAATTGCTTGTAGCTGTCACGTTTGCACTTCTCCGAAAAAAGAAGACAATCGTTTGCGTTGTTCTGTTTTATTGGAGATCGACGGAAGAAATTTCGTGATCGATGCAGGACCTGATTTCAGACAGCAGATGCTTAAATTCCAGGTGAAAAGCCTGGAAGCCGTTTTGTTTACACACGAACATAAAGATCACATGGCCGGATTGGATGACGTACGCGCATTCAATTTTATCGAGAAAAGAGACATGGATATTTATTGCTCCAAAGCGGTTGAAGTTGCCCTGAAAAGAGAATACCATTATGCTTTTTCGGATGACAAATACCCGGGGATTCCGCAGTTGAATATCATCAACATTGAAAATAAACCCTTTAAAATTTCAGGAGACATTCCGATTGTTCCTGTGGAAGTGATGCATTACTTCATGCCGGTGTTTGGTTTCAGAATTGGAGATTTCGCATACATCACAGATGCTAAGACAGTGAAACCGGAAGAAGTAGCGAAATTGAAAGGAGTAAAAGTATTGATTGTAAATGCTTTGCGAAAAGAACCTCACATTTCACATTTCAACCTGGAGGAAGCGTTGGCTTTTATCAACGAAGTGAAGCCGGAAAAGGCTTATCTGACGCATATTTCGCACCTATTCGGTACGCACGAAGAGATTGAAAGGGAATTACCCGAAAACGTCTTTACTGCTTATGACGGGCTAAAATTGGTCTTTCAGGATTAAACAGATTTAAGCGGAAAAGGTTTAATCTTTTAGAATTCAGCGCAATTCAGTGCAGTACCGGAAATATTCCTTGGAAGCTTGAAATTAAATTCTAAATTTGTTCCCAAATCAAATGATTATGTCAAAATTATTGGAAGGAAAACGTGGGATCATTACCGGAGCATTGGATCAAAATTCAATTGCTTGGAAAGTTGCTGAAAAAGCACACGAACACGGAGCTACTTTTGTTTTAACAAATGCCCCGATCGCAATGCGAATGGGAGAAATAAATGAATTGGCAGAAAAAACAAATTCAAAAATTATTCCTGCCGATGCAACAAATGTCGACGACCTGAAGAAACTCTTTACGGAGGCGCAGGAAATTTTAGGTGGTAAAATTGATTTTGTACTGCATTCAATCGGAATGAGTGTTAACATTCGCAAGAATATCCCATATCAAGATCTGAACTACGATTTCTTCCAGAAAGGAATCGATGTTTCTGCTCTTTCATTGCATAAAATGCTTTCCGTAGCTAAAAATATGGATGCAATCAATGAGTGGGGAAGTGTTGTTGCTTTGACATATGCTGCTGCTCAAAGAACGTATCCTTTTTATACGGATATGGCAGATATTAAGGCGATGTTGGAATCCATTGCAAGAAGTTTCGGATACCACTATGGTTTGGAGAAGAAAGTACGTATCAACACGGTTTCTCAATCTCCTACAAAAACAACTGCAGGTTCAGGTATCAAAGGATTCGGTGATTTCTACGATTATGCAGATGCAATTGCTCCGCTAGGAAATGCAAGCGCTGAAGATTGTGCAAATTACTGTATTTCATTGTTCTCCGATTTGACGAGAATGGTAACGATGCAGAACTTATTCCACGACGGAGGTTATTCCACTACCGGAGTAAGTGATTTGGTAATGGAAAAATTGGGAATCTGATTTCCTGAAGAAATAAAATTAAAAAACAGAAGGGACGCAATGTATTGCGTCCCTTCTTGGTTTCATACTAATTGCTACTTTTACAACGTTACTACTAAAAACGAACCTATGAAAAAGCAATGTCTGATATTGTTCGTCCTCTTGTCGTGTTCCGCGTTTGCCCAGGAACTGAATATTAAAGGAGGAAGAGGAGGTTTACTTTCTTTCGGTCAGCGGACAACCCTAAGTACTTTTAACGGAGACCATGAGCGGGCAGCTGTAGGTTTGGGCGGGCAATTCCGGCTTCAATTATCGGACAGGGTGAATACCGAATGGTTCATGGATTATTTGCCCGTTACCAATCAATTTACACGAAGAAATGATTTGCACATCGGGTGGAGCGTGATGTTTTACCTGTTGAGTAATCCGACGCCGAAAGTACAGCCGTATGTTCTTGCCGGGCATTGTTTCGACAGAACGTTGCAAACGGAACTGGCAAACCGCAGTAATAAAATTGACCGCTGGAGCAGTGCTGTTCAGGGTGGATTGGGAGTTCATTTTAACCTGACTCCACGTTTTGACATTTCACTTTCGAGCCAATACATGATTCATTTGGGAACGGATATTCATTCACATGTGGAAGAGGATGGAAGTGTTCATTTTGAACAGCATAAAGGTGGTTCATTGGAAGGCCATTTACTGACTTCACTCACGTTAAACTATAAAATTGCAGATCTATGGAAATCAAAAAGAAAATAAGTTTGCTGTTTTTGGTTTTCGCAACCACTGCAACTTACTCAACAGCACAAATCATTGCGGATGGAGAACGTGCCGGGTTATTACAGGCTACGGCAAGCATTTATCCATCACAGCAATTGAATACCAAAGGACTGAATTTGTATGTCGGCGGGTATATGAATTATCATTTTGACGATAAGTATAGTTTCCGCGGAGACATTTACCAATTTATCGGAGCGCAGTCGAAGCCAGGATACGTCAATGATCACTTACAGGTTCAGGCCGGGTTTATGCGTTATTTCCCGGTGAAAAGACTGGATCCTTTTGTAGGTCTCCAGGTTGGATTTTCAGCCATTCAAACCAATGAACGGAGCGAACGGATTTACAATTCAGCTTTTGCTGTTAAAGCCGGTTTGAATTATCACGTGTACAAATTCTTCTATTTCTTTTTGGAATGTCAGTACATCCACCAAACGGATCCGTGGCATGCAAGACCCCTGGATCAGTTTATGGGAACAGGAGGATTGGGCTTTCAGCTTCCGGTTAAAAATATCCGGCAATAGTCATGGAATTTTTAATTGATAGGAATAGTTAAAATGTTCATACTTCGACAAGCTCAGTATGTCAATAGTTCAAATGTTCAAATGTTCAAATGTTCAAATGTTCAAATAGAATGATTTAAACACTTTTGCCTTTTGCCTTTTGCCTTTTCACTTTTTCATTTTCCATTTTCAATTGCTTTTCACTTTTGAACCTTTTCGACTTGAGTATCTATCCTCCCCAGTCGCAATTCTGCTCCGGATCGGAACAATTGAACTGCAAAGGCGGATCTTGGTTATCGCGCTCAATGCTTTGTCGTAAATCGAGAACCTGGAGCGCTTCGTCATACGAAAGGCATTTTGCCTTCAGAATTTGATCGAGTTCGGCCATGACGGCTGCTTTCGGATGCATGTAAATGCGGTGTTTCATATCTTCAAGAACTCTTACCCGGATTTGAAGTAAATCTTTTTTGAAGAGGTCGCTTTTTTGAATTGCCTGGAAAGAAGCTTCCAGGAATGTGTGATTGTTTCCGTCGCCGAGTAGCGAGCCGCCACCGTAATCCCAGGTGCGTTCAAAGAACGTTAACCAGGAAGGGTCGTATCTTGCCTGATCGCCTTCCGCCATGATTTTCAGTTTGGTGAATTCGTCGTCTGCTTTACCTTTCGTGAAAGCTGCCAGCGTTGCCAGGTCGACATAATCGTAGTTCATCACAAATTCGGAACATTCTGCTTCACAGGATGAACGCAGAGCAAATGATTTATCAATGAAACGCATCGCTTCCATTGCGTTATAAGCATCATCAGGGAATTTGGTGTAGATCTCGTTTTCAATGGTTTCAAACAAGGATTTTCCGTTATGATACACGCGTGCAAACTCCCGGTCTGTTGTAACGGTTGCCCAGTCGCCCATGTAAGCAACCAGTTTTTTCACCGTTTGCTTTGGAAGCAGTTTCTCGAGTTTTTTTATTTGGGCAGCAGTCAGATCGCGTACCACCGGATTCCGATGTAAGCTGTCGACCGGCTCTGCAACAGCTTCATCGCCTTTATCCGTTTCTGCTTTCGGATCTTCTTTTTGAGACACTTTCTCCTTTTCTTTCGGAGAATCGGCGTTATTGCATGAGAACAATGCAAGAGAGATAAACGCACAGTATACGAGCTGCTTCATGTTGAATCATTAACTTCAAACTAAAATAACATTATTTTTAAGTTCAATATCATAAAATAATTGTTCAAACGTTAGAATGGAATGATGAAGCAGATCAAGTTGTTTTTCCTGTCGCTAATTTGTGTTCTGATGGTTGCTCCGTCTCACGCGGAGAAAAACAATCCCGATTTTTTCATCCTGGATTCCTGGGTGAGTGGTTTCATTGCCGGATTGGTGAAGAGCAAGGAAAAAAGATGGAAAAATGCCTGGAAACGGGCCAATCAAAGTGCCAAAAATGATTTGCGTATTTGGGGAGGTTTGTTTGTTTCCGACACAAACCTGACTTCGGGAAAACGTTTCCTGGAAATAGGTTCCCGCTTGACATACCAGGGGCCGCAAACCGGAATCGGTTTTTTCATGGCACATTTTTACAATACGGTTTTGTGTAAAGTGAATTCGGTTAGTCATCCGAATGGAAGCACCTTGTTGAATATGAATGTGGGCTGGACGGGAATCTGTTTCGGGAATTATATTCTGACCAAAAAAACAAGCGCTCCGGATCCGGATAATCGCATTTTTCAGCATGAATACGGGCATTATTTACAAAGTAAACGTATGGGCTTTGCATATCTTATCCGGGTTGGTTTACCGGCGATTATGAGCACCGGAGTTCATGACGAGCATCCGGTGGAAGTTGATTGCAACCGGGAAGCGTTTTTGTATTTCAATAAGATCAACCCGTCGTTTCAGAACGATTCGGCCTATCATGATAAAAAAGGCTGGGATTTTCTGTATAATCCTTTCCCGGATACAATCGGGGTGAAAAAAACAACCGTCAGCGGGCGAAATACGTTCCAATACCTGGATTACAAAGATTCGTTGGACCGACAGAAAGTTGAAGGTTTGAAAGTCAAAGCGAAATGGTTTGATTATGCCGGGTGGCTGGTTTTTCCTGCTCCTGCAATTATCGGGGTTTGCAATGCGGCGAAATACAATAAGCAGGCAAAAAACGAGAACAGTATTCCGGAAACGGAAACAGAAAAAGTTCCCAAGATGTCAAATCCGTAGTTAAATTTTGCCCGTGATATCGTAAGCAATATAACCGATCATTTCTTTCATTAAGCCGTGCCAGTCATTCATGGTACTGACATCCGGAATGAGAATTTCATCGATGGTATAAGAGCGTTTTGGCCCGGTGTACAAATCGGTCGAATAGGTATCGCAACTTACGCCTAGTTTCTCAAAGCAGGCGCGGGCTCTTCGCATGTGTTTTCCGGAAGTAACCAATAAAATGGATTTCGAATTCGGAAAAAGCCGGTCCAGGATTTTTTTCGATTCGACGGCGTTTTCGTACGTGTTTTTGGATTTGGTTTCCGTAATGATTACATGTTCGGGAATTCCCCATTTGATCAGAACTTCTTTGAGTTGAGTTGCCTCATGCAGGCCTTTGTCGATCAGGTATCCGTGGTCTCCGGTTATCAGAATCCGGTCAATTTTTCCGGCTTTGTACAAGGAAACTGTTTGCCAGATCCGGTCAATTCCTCTCCTGGCGCTGAGTACTTTCAAATCGTTGTTGTATTCTGCCATTCCGGTTAAAACAACAGCAACATCGTGGTGTTTGACCTCGGCCGGTGGAGTTCCGAAAACTTCCCATTGACGGCAAAATTCCTTAAAAATAAAGGTGTTACTGAAAACCAAAGCAATAATAATCGCAGCGTATTTGGCTCTTTTTGCACGCACGGCTTTTTTCGAAAAGAAAGCAAAATACAGCGCCACTAACAGCCAGGTATATGGACTGATAGTAAACAACAAAATTTTTGAAAGAATGAAAAACATCGGTTTTATTGAATCAAAAGGAGATTGGTAAAAATAAAAAAAGCGCCCGTAATTAGCGGACGCTTTTCTGAAAATTAATTAGTTGATTATCTGATCAAATGTACAAACGTTTGACCGTCAAATTGTTTATCACCTTTGACAGATGTGATTTTATACGTTACAAAGTAAACTCCGTCGTCAGCCAAAGTTCCGTTTACTTTTCCATCCCATTTTGGAGTTAATCCTGAACCCTGGAAAACCTGGTTCCCCCAACGGTTAACTACTTTGAATTCGATGTTCGAGTAATTGATCACTGTAAATTCAAAGTAATCGTTATCTCCGTCTCCGTTTGGAGTAAAGATATTCGGAATATTGAAGATCGGCTCCGGATAGTTACAAGATCCGTCATTTGCTACTGCATTCGGATCGTAGTTGATTGCCAATGGATCCGTACATCCACAAGTCTGAACGGTAACGCTTACATAGGTTGTATCCGAACAGTTGCTGTCGTCAAATGCAATCAACATAATTGTTGCATCTCCCGAATAGGTATGGTGCTGTGTACTTTCATCATTTACGTTGACATTTCCGCCACCATCACCGAAATTCCATTGGTAGTGCGTTGAATTCTGACTGTTGTTCTCAAACGCAACATCAAACGGAGCACAACCGGCTAAAGGATTTGCGTTGATAATTGCTGTCGGAGGATCTTTGATATCAATTTTAACACTGTCGATATCATTACATACATCGTCTACTACGTGGAAGTAATACCATCCCGGTGAGCGGTTTGTCCAAACTGTTGAGTTTACAAAGCTTGGATTGGTTGCTCCCGGACCGTTCCAGGTATACATCGGTTGGTTATTAACAGCTGTGATTCCTGAAACAAAAGCTACAACAACTCCGTCGTTTGAACAGGCACTTGCATCATACTTAACCAAAGAGTCGATATTGAGTAGTTTATTGACGATCAAAATAACACTATCCTGTCGGGTAAAGTTACAACCGTCGGAAATAGTAACGTGGTATGTAATCGTGTCGTGTTCGGCGCCACCTGTCGGTAAAGCCTGCGGATTACTCGTACTTGGAATTTCCGGCCAGTTCACAGAGTAAGGAGGAATTGCTCCTACGATGTTTGTTACCTGGACAGAAGGATTCGTTGTCGGACAGTAAGAATATGCATAATCCTGCAAATTATAGCTTAAGTTATCGTTGTAAACGTGAATCGTTACAGGAGCAGATGTACATTGCAATACACCCAATGTATCGTAAACACTCACAGTAAATGTTGAATCTGTACCTGGTGCTCCGGCGATAATCGTGTTGTTGGTTCCTGTTAAACCGTTGCTCCAGATTAAATCAACGTTCGCAGAACAGCTTCCTCCCATGGCATTGATGACAATATTGTCCAATCCCCAGTTGTCATACCCGTTTCCGGATGTGTTTTGCTGGAACCATCTGAATCGTGTGGAAGTAGTATTCGCTGCAGGAGGAATCTGAACGGTATATGCACCCCAGCTCGACATGGAAGAACTTCCTGTTGCTCCCGGAGTTGTAGCTGTCGGAATACTGGTAAGAACTGTTCCGTCCCAGGCATAATACACAATCGTTGTCCATGTACTTCCGCCGTTTGTACTGTATTGTAGTGCAACACCTTCGTCCCATTGGTCAAGTTGTTCACATGGAGAAGAGATCGTATTGGCATAGATCATCTCAAATGTCACAAAACCACCCGGACAGTGAATATCGAAATCAGCAGTTGTAATCGCTGGTGTTGTTGACGTTGTTGATGCCCAATAGAACGGAGTTCCGTCCGGTGATGGCGGAGCACACGATGGAGTAAAGGCAAGACCACCGCTGGTAGACCAACCCGATGGAATGTTACTGGTGTTAAAGTTAAAAGACTGGTTACCATTCAGAAGAGAACCTGTTGCCGTTACCGGAACAGGAGATCCAGGACATACGGTCGTATCCATTGGTGTAACGGAAATGTAACAGTAATTTGATTGACCAAACAGGCTCGCTGTTCCTGTCAAAAATGCTATAAATAGTATTAATTTTTTCATAACGTGCTTATTTAATGATCAATCCTTCCGTACTGATAAATAGCGGAATCCAACTGTTTTTCAGGTTGTGATTAAAAAAAGTCGCTGAAAGTGGCGAACGTCCGTCATAAGAATTTCCCTCGATAGAAGAATTGGCCGGAATAGTCAATGTCTTAACATATTCGTTGCTGTTGCAACCGCTGCAGCCCATATCGAAATGTATCGCTAAGGAGTAGGAAACAGTTATGGGTTTGTTGCTTGTGTTTTCAAGCTTAATAACTACATAATCTACATTCTGCGCTCCCTCATTGGTATGAGCTTCTTTTTTAACATAGAATTTGATTCCTTTTACTTCCTGAAAGAGATTCCAATCGGTTTTGATTGTTTCTACAGGGATTTTGCTTTGAGAAAAAGCCGCACCATTCAACATCAGGAGCGTAATAGCAACCAGTGTGAATTTGGTTAAAACACTAATCTTCTTCATAATCTTCAAGTTTGATTCTAAAACGAAATTATTAATTCATTCGTTGCATGAAGGTAGATTATATTTTGAAAAACGTCATCAAAATGTAAAAAAGAAATTAAAGCATGATGAAATTTAACTGCTTTTTACGTTTTGTTATAAATAATTGAATACATGTGTGTTTGAATTTTAACTAACACTAATCTGATTCTTGTTCATACCTAGATAGGTTTCTTTGAACTAAATTTTTACTAAACACTATCAATGTAGTTTAAAATGTGAAATTATTCTTGTTTTATTGATGAGACAATGAATTTTTAAACTTTTTTTTAGTTTAAATTGAATGGAGTGTTTTATGTACAATTTGACGAAATGGATGCCTTTTAAAGGCAAAGAATTGCTTTTCCAAGGCTTGTTTTGAAAATGTTACTGAAATGTAAAAACAGAATAAATGAATTTAAATCCCCTTTTTCTGAATGGTGTTTTTTTGAATCACACAGATTATATAGACTCCGACAAGGTTGCAGCGCAGATTTAATTTACAGTACCTCGGATTCTATTTGTCTGTTGACAAATATCCTCGTCTTCAAACGCTTTGCGTTTTCTTCTGCGTAAATTTGCTGTATCGTTCGACTGAGCTCACGCCGATACCGATAGCTATCGGTACTGCGGGAAAAATGATTGTATCACCTGTATTTTAGAACACTACATTATTTTAAGTCAGTCAAGCATCGGTGGATCTGTGAGAATTTGAATTGAAACCCGAGCAGATTCAATTTCTCCGGATGTATGAAACGACTCTTGAGAACCAATTCTTTTTCAGTCCCGATTATTTTGGTTCCAAGGTCCAGAACCCATTTTGGTTGATTCATGAAGCAATGAATTCTCAAACTTTTTCTTAGTTCCAATTGGAAGAGTTGATTTTGAACCGGATTCGGACTTCCCAGGTTGTAAATTCCGGAAGCCTGCTTGTTTTCAAAAAGGAAAAAAATCGCTCTGCAGAAGTCTTCAATATGAATCCAGCTGATTTGTTGGTTTCCGGTTCCCATTTTTCCTCCCAAACCGAAACGGGCAAGCCGCTTCAGAACCGGGTAAACTCCACCATCTTTTCCCAGCACGATGGTTGTTCTAAGTGCGATTTGACGAAGCGGAAGGTCTTTGAAAGCAAAGAATTGTTTTTCCCAGGCTTTACAAACGTTGACAGAAAATCCTTTTCCGATGATTCCGTTTTCTTCCGTATTGGGATTTTCCAAAGAATGCTCGTAAATCGTAGCACTTGCCATATTCATCCAGCAGGTTGGTTTGTTGACACAGTCTTCTATTGCCTCTCCGATAATCCGGGTGCTGTCTAAACGGGATGAAAAAATGGCTGCTTTATTCTTAGGTGTGTATCTGCAATTAACGGATTTTCCCGCCAGGTTGATGACCAAATCTGCATTTTCGAGTTGTTTGGTCCAGTTGCTTTTGGTTTTTCCGTCCCATTGAACCTGTTCAACAGAAAGAGGCAGATTTTTCATCAAGGTTCTGGAAACAGCGGCGATTTTGTAATCGGGATGATTTTTGACGGTGTAATCAATCAATGCTTTTCCGATGAATCCGTTTGCGGCAAAGAGAACGATCTTTTTCATGGCTGAAAGATTAAATAAGAAATACGAGCGGGTAGATGAGTATTCTGAAAACAATCCAGGTTAAACTCAGTTTGTAATCCCAGTCTTTTAATTGAATTCTTCTTTTGTGTTCGAAAAACAAAAAGCAGATCGTAATTCCGAAACATATTACAGCCAGAAAGTGTGTATCAATTCCAATGAATCCGAGTGTTTGAATGAGTAACCCGAAACCTAGGAGAACCAATGCACCTAAAAAAGAAGTAAAAGCCAGGTGGCCAAGGTAATCGTACAGATTTTTCTGACGAAATATCAGGAAGAAGCTTGTTTGGAAAAGTAATTGTAAAGCAAGCAAAATGAAATCATTTACCGGGTCTTTAACCAGGAAAGGAGCCAGGAAACGGCTGAAATACCAGTGAACAATTAAATAAGTAAACCAACTGATCAATGTGATGAATGTGAAACGCCAAAAGACAGATTTGGAAGGCTCACAAGCGCATTCTACTGGCTGTTTCGGACCCGGTGCTACAATTTTCCGGTTGTAACTCACGAGTAAATAGAGGAGTTGGAGCAAGTAATTGACCGGTTTGAATTTTCCGATCGTTCTGATGATCTTAAAGCGCTGACTCAGAATGATTAATAAACTGTCTACACCATAAGTAACTTCTTTGGTGTCGTTGTTGATGCATGCAATTTTGGTTTGTGCCAAATCCGGGTCAATGATTCCTTTGAAATCCCGGATGTGTTTGGTGTAAGAAATTCTTCCCTGCGGAGTGAGGAAACCATATTGAACGAATTTCCCTGTGTACCAGCGACATAAAGGACAGTCTTCGTCGTACAAAAGTGAGATATTTGCATTCATAATTCTATTATTTTCTATTAATTCAAAACTTTCAATATTTTTTGAAAATAAAAATCAAAAAAAATGTTCTACTTGAACAGGTTTAAAATTCTTCCAAAAAAAACATGTTCATCTGCTTTCATCAAGGTACTCGAGAGAGAATCCAGGCGAGTCACCAAACGTTCGATATTTTCAATCGTTGCAACAAAGGAAATAGATTCGTAGGATTGTTCTACTTTTTTCAATTCTGCCAAATGCTGTTGAAGCGGTTCGAGTTCTCTTCGCTTGCGTTCCTTCACGATGCGTTTTGCGACTTCCCACATATCTTTTTCGGCACGAAAGTATTCCTTTCTGTCTCCGGGAATACTTTCTTTGTAAATCAGATTCCAGTTCGTCAATTCACGGATATTCATATTCGCATTTCCTCTTGAAATGGATAATTTCTCCATGATTTCTTCTGTGCACAACGGATTATCGCTTACAATCAGCAAGGCGTGAACCTGGGCCATAGAGCGATTGATTCCCCATTGGGTTCCGAAGTTTCCCCACGTTTGAATAAATTGCTGTTTGGCTTGTTCTAATTCCATGAATCAAATATATACAATATTTTCAATAATAATTGAAAATTGATATTTAATTCCGTAAAATATTCAAGACTTGAGTTTTACCGTTTTGTGAAACGACCAAATTGTACAATCCATGAGCCAAATGTGCTAATGAAACGGAGGTTTGATCGAAGTGGGAAATGCGCTCAATCAATCTTCCATCCGTGGAATAAAGACTCAAAACAGCTTCGCCTTTTAAGGTAATCTGAACCAGATCTGTTGTCGGATTGGGATATGCAGAAACATTTAAGGCCTGCAATTCGTTTAAGCCCAAAGTTCCGTTGATGATTCCGATTGCTTCCAGGTCAAATCCTCCGGATTCGAAGGCTGTTGGGAACGGATCGTTGATTTTTGTTCCGTGTTGGTCTGTCGTAAAATGGGTTCCTGAAATGGCTCCGATCGCGTCGATGATCCGAACAAATTGAATCGCATTTTTAGCCAGATCCGGATCATTCGGAAGGTCGCTCAAATCGAATGGTGTTCCGAAACCGGCGCGGTATTTTCCAGCCAGGTTATCCACCATACGGCAATCAGAAAAGGATGCGTTGGTCATTTGCGAGGTCAAAGGAACTTCTGAAGTGGATGGAAAACGGAAGAAATGAACTCCATCCGAACTGACTTCTACATGCGCCAATTCAATGTAATTATCTGCGAATCCGTTTTCGAAAACTGCAAAATCGTATCCGGGACCGTCCATGATAAATTGATCGAAAGTCAATGTTGCAACACCGCTGTCACCCAAAGAAACTACGTCGACTGTACTTCCTGTTGCCGGGCCAAATGCCTGGCTCAAGGTTCCGAAACTTGCCCTGTTGGATCCGCTTGCCTCAGCCGTTGTATCGGAAATGTCGATAAAACCACGTGTGATTGTTCCTCCTGTTGCCCAGGAAACAAAACAGGAACTGTCTTTTTTGATCGCATTGCTATTCGGATTTCCCGGAGCAGGATGAAAGCTTTGCGCATTTGAAAATGCAGGGATCAATACTAAAAGGGAAAGGAGCTTATTCATAAATCAAAATTTTACAAGGGTTTAACCCCACATTATAACTTGTTTCAAAAGTACCGGCATTCGAGAATACGTGAATCTGACCTGTGACGGTGTAATTCTTTGCATCCATGCAATAGATTTTATTGGTAAGGGAAGAATAGTAAATTCCGTAAAGTGTTTGAATGCCGTTAGTGGAAATGTATGCCGGATTAATGATCGTTTCCGTACTTGGGTCAAACAAGGCAATTTCGTTATCTCCGGAGCTGAAATCGTGGTAGGAAATCAGGAAACGGTTATTGAAGGGTGAAATACCGCTGGCATCAAAAGGGAAAGACTGAACGACCGAAAGCGTGTTCGGATTGATCCGATGCATCCGGGAAGGAATGGAAGCGTAATCGCCTCGAGTAATGACATAAACTTCTCCGCTCGGATCGGTTTGGACGGATCCTGGATTTTTTCCGACCGTAATCCGTGTAATTTCCTGCTGACTTCCCAAATCGATTACGGAAACTGTGCTGTCTACATTCGGGAAATTCAATCCGCCGGAGTTTGCAACGAATAATTTTCCGTTACTGATCGCCAAACCTTCCGGGTTTGCTCCGACCTGAATCCGGTTTGTAATTGTTAAAGAAGAGGTATCCAAGACATCGACATAGCCATCATAGCAGCTGATATACGCTTTCGACCCCGAAAATGCAATGTATCGCGGTTGTTTGGCAGTTCCGTTGGCAATCATCGAAATTTGGGTAATGCTGTTTCCGTTGGACGCATCCAAAATTTCAACTGTACTGGAAACATTGACAATGACGTAGATTTTTCCACCGTATCGTTTCATATCATTTCCGGTATCGCCCAGCGAACGATTGGTTTTTTGCTCGAAAAAATTGGACGTATACGAATTTGCAGAAAAATCAAACCAACCCAATGTAGCATTGTTTTGCTGAAAAAGACCTTCGTTCAATACCAGCATTCCGTGTTGAAGTACTTGCGGAGCATCCGGTTCTTTTGTTTTTTTCTTTTTACAGGCAACAGTGAAAAGAACCAATAGGATTAAAAAGAATTTATAACGCATATTGAAGTCTTACATTAAAGTGAATACCCGGCATGACAAAATAATTGATGTAACTGTATTGTTTGTTCGTGATGTTGTTCAGTGAAAAACGTAAAGTCAGCTCGTTGTTTTTGATCGTATGAGAATAAGATGCTCCGAAATCCACCAGCAGGTATGCATCCAGCAGATTGGAGGGAATATTTTGATTCAATGCATAGCGCTCTCCCAAATAAGAGGTCAATACAAAGAAAGAGATTTTTTTCCAGGAATAATCGAGTTCCACACTTCCGGAATGAAGCGGAGAATAACTTAAGATATGGCGATAGGTAGAACCATTCGGATCGCTGATATCTTGTGTATATTGAAAGGTGTAGTTGACACGTGCACCCAAGGTGTGATTTCGAATCTTTTTTTGGATCAGTTCAGTGAATTCAACTCCGACTGCGTCAGATTTTCCGATGTTCTGAATGCTCCAAATGAATAGGTTTTTGGTAGGAATAGCGAGGATTTTATCGTAAACGTATGAATAGAAAGGTTGGATCATGGTCTGTGAAATCCCATTTTTGAAAGGAAGTGACAGTTCATAGCGAAGCGAAGCAATGTGTGCTTTTTCTGTACGAAGTTTCGTATTGCCGATTTGTTGGTAGTATAATTCGCTGAAAGTAGGTTGTCGGCAGGTATATCTGTAAACAAGGCTGAGCTTGTTTTTCTTCCCGAGGTCAAAACTCCAGGAAAGGGCTGGAAGCAGGTTCCATTGATTTTTCAGAACGGTATCGCGTTTTTCGAAAATTCCCTGTGCTCCGATCTGAAGCAGGATTTTCCCGATTTTTTTCCATTCCAGGCCAAGTAAGCTTTCGGAAGTATTCCGATACGGATTTCCGGTCAGTGATTTGCCCGAAAGCTCTTCTGAAATGAGTGAGCTTCCAAGCAGAATTCCCAGGTTTTCAGTAATGGAATATGAAACCTGCGATTGAAAATCAAGCTGATTGGAGTAAAAACGCTGATCGAGATAGCCGAGCGAGTTCAGGTAACTGGAATCGAGGTATTGCAGGTTGTTTTTTTGGAAATTGACAGATGAAAAAACATCCCATCGATTCTTTTTGAAACGGTGATTCAAGGCTGCATTCAAGCCGTAACCATTTAAGTATTGCGCCGCATTGCTGTTGTAAAAGATTACAGCTCCGGCCAATTCCTTCTGGTATTCGTTTCCGGATAAACGCAATTGAAACTGGTGATTCGGATTCGGAGAAAACTGCACGGATGCTGTTCCGAAATATTCCAGTAAGCTGTTGTTTTTTCGTCGTTCTTCCACGGTGTTATTCCCATTAAGATAGGAATAAGGATAGTTTCCACCGTAAGAGCGGATTTTTCCGGTTAAAGTTCCGGCCCACTTTCTGGCTCTTTTTTGAAGCATTAAATACCCTTCGTACTGGTCGAAAGAACCTAATTGCGCTCCTAAAATGATTTTTCTCGGATTGATTCCCGAATAAGAATGAACGGATTCTACATTGACAACCACTCCGGCCAGTTTGGCATGAATCGGAATTTGCGTCCGGGTAGGAGAAAGCGTAATCAATTCCAGGCGTTCGATGAAATCAACAGGAAAAGCACTTAAATCAGCCTGGCCGCTCTGAGTCGTTGAAACGGAACTGAAATCCTGTACCAATGCGGTATGTCCGGCTCCCAAACTACGGAAGCTAACGGTTTTTAATCCGCCAACATCTCCGTAATTCTTGATTTGTAAGCCGGGAAATAAACTCAGGATTTGCCCGAGATCATTTGCCAGTTTGTTTTGAATCCGGTCCTTATTGAGTTCGATTTGAATGCTGTTGTCCTTTTCGTTCCGGGGCGAAATGACAATTTCTTCAATAGGTTTCACCTCCTGCCCGAATACCGGACAAGAGGTTGAAACCAAAATAGATACTATGTATAATCGGAAATCCAATTAGATTTTACTGATGCGTGTTCTTGCAGTTCCTTTTGAACTTGTTGTTTCAACAAAGTATGTTCCTGCATTTACATGATTCAGGTTTATTTCCTGAGTTCCATTTGTTGTTTGCTCCAGGATCAATTCTCCTGTCAGGCTGAACACTTTGATTTGTCCTGCTTCAGACTGAACAGTTAAAAGACCTGTTGTTGGATTCGGGTAAATTTCCTGAGTAGAAACGCTCAATTCATTGATAGAAGCAGTTCCGTAAGTCAGGTTGTCGAAAGCAAAGTAAGCCGGAGTATTCATTCCGAATTGACCAACATCAGAAGAAGCCAGTTCGAATTCCAGGAATTTCACTTCTCCAAGTGGCGTTAAATCCACCGTTTGCCAGGTGTTTACGATGTAATCCTGTGTGTTGTTCGCAAAACGGTAATCTGCCAGGTAGAAAGTAACGGTATCCGTTGTGTTGCTTTGAGCGTCTTTCCCGATGATGTATAAGCGGAACCAGTCTGCTCCGTTTGTTCCGTCAGGAGCTCCTGCTGCGCTGTTTGGCGAACCGAATTGTTTCCCGTAAGCATCTCCATTCAACATGGACAAAGCTGCATAAGTGGTGTTCGTAATTTTGATGCTGCTTAATACTTTTTCAGATCCGAAATCAATGCTTCCGTTATTGAATACGGCATAGTTTGCACTTCCGTTCGCTCCGTTTCCTGTATAAGCGGAAAAATCATTTGAAGCACCGGCAGTTGTTACATCAGTCGAGTTGGAATAAACGAATCCGTTCCAGAAATGGTATTGTGTGTTGTAAGTGTTTTCAAAGAAAACACCTCTTGACGTAAATCCGCCTGCCATATCCGAACCTAACCATGCTGTGTCGGCTCCCGGAGGTGTCAGATCTTCGAAATCTACTACGGTTTGTGCTTGTGTGTATTGGATGCAGAATACACTAACTGCCAGTAACATTTTTTTCATTGCTTTTAGCATTTAAAAATTAAACAATTGAAGGCAGGCCTTCGTTCTAGTAAGCAAATGAAAAAATCAGAGAATAAGAACAAACTGAAAGATTGTACTTCCATATTCGAACTTGACTTTAATCTGAAGTCTTCATTCATTTGTTCAAGGCAGGTATTCTGACTTCCCTCCGGTAACTTCTCCTTCCCATCAATCGGTTGATTGGCAGTGGAACAATGAAGTCCGTTAGATAAGGGTTACAGCTGCAGATACAGTTTCGGATTCACACCGAATTCCCTATTATCGATTGCATTGTTGCAAGCGAACCTAAAACGGTGGCAAAGGTATGCTTTTTATTTTGAATGGGAAGCAGGGAAAAAACAGAGAGTGTTTCCCGGGTGGAGTTGTAGATCCCTACTTCGTAAAAATACAAATAGACATGTGTCTATTAGCCCAGTGATATCGGGACTTTCAGAAAACTGACAGGACATGCAATTACAATTCCACGAAGTTATTTTGACCATCCCCAAACCAATCTATACGACTAAAGTATGAGAAAATCATTCCGATTCCGGATAATGATACCAAAAAGCATACAAAGGGCGTATTGTCTCGGACTTCGGACAGTTCTATTTTCGTAAGGAATGCAGGTGTTACCCGAAAAACCTGAACAGAGTAGGGACTTTCAAAACAGATTGAGTATGAAACGAAAAAGTTACAGAATTTTTGTGCTTGCCGTATTATGTATGACAGGAATACAGAACAGTATAGCACAGTTGAATTATGATCGTATTTACAAATATTCAGGAAACGGAGGAAGCGGCCCGTTTGCAACAGGGAGCGTTGCAACTGCCCGTGCCGTAAATCCCAGTGGGGGAATAGCTATTGATAGAGAAGGAAATATGTACATGGGAGAAGATAATCAGATCGTTAAGATAGATGTCATGACAGGAATTACTTCCGTTATTGCAGGAACTGGTGTTTCCGGTTTTTCCGGAGATGGGGGATTTGCAACATCAGCAAAAATCAGTGGTGTACTGGATATCGCGGTGGATATGAAGACGAATGAAATTTATTTTATAGATCAATTTGTGGGAGGTGGGCCCGGAGGTTTGGGATCCGGAACCCGGATTCGAAAAATCATGCCTGCATTTGGTGGTACCATTGTAACAGTGGCCGGAACAGGAACACTTGGTCATTCCGGAGATGGAGGATCTTCTTTATCTGCTGCTATATCAGCACGTGCTATAGCGATTGCACCCAATAGTAAGTTGCTGATAGCCGAATCCTTTTATATTCGGGAGGTGAACAGTAGCGGAGTTATCAATACCATTGCCGGAAGCGGCGCAACTCCCTATACGATTTCCGGTTTTAGCGGATCTGCATTGGCTGCTAATATTGATCTTGGTCAGGGGCAGATTGAATGTGATGCGTATGGTAATATTTACATCGCGGAAAGTCCCTGGCACATCATCCGGAAAATTGATCCCGTAACCAATGGCATTGCGATATTTGCAGGAGTTCCGGGTGTAACCCGGGGAGCACCGGGTGACTATACAGGAGATGGAGGTTTTTCAGCTTCTGCTCATTTGCATACTCCCATGGATCTTGTTTTTGACAGTTTCGGGAACATGTATATCGGTGATGCTTACAATTTTGTAGTTAGAAAAGTAACTCCCGGGAGGACTATTTCTACCATCGCAGGAAATCATCTGAATGTTGCTCTTTCAGGGCTCCCGGCTGCTTGTGGACGCCCGAAAGAGACCCGAATCGGAACAATTGAAAGAGTTGCAATTGATCCGGATAATTGTTTATACATGTTTAACGCTTATAAGCCGGTTATATGGAAAATTTCGGAAGGGTTAAAAATTAAAAATATCGATATTAATAGTTTGTGTGCTCCGGGAACTCCGGGTGCTACAGTAACTCCGAAACTTACAGCTTATGTTACCGGTGGAGTGCCTCCTTATATTTGTTACTGGGAACCTCTGTTGGGAAATAATGTTACGTTGGATAATGACGGAATATTATCACCAACGATTACCGGAATCGTATCCGGAGGCGTTGGTAAGGGGGAATTCAGACTGTTGTTGGAAGATAATTCATCATGTGGTGTAGGGGCAGTACCCCGGCAAACAAAATTTTTATTGAATTCGAGTGCTACATTCGACCTTGCGATGCGAGATTCCTACCTGGATATGTATGATGAACCCAACTCTCAGAATTTCGAGCATTCGCCATGGGATCCGGATATCTGGAACCGCATATTTCCGGATAATCGCGTAAATATCAACCAGGATCCGTGTTTTGGTGGTGGAAGTACAATGTGTAATAATCATATGTATGTAACGGTAAGAAATGTGGGGTGCTTTGCTTCGCCTGCGGGGAAAAAAGTGAAGATGTACTGGACAGTCGGAGGAACCGAACAAAAATGGCCCGGAAACTGGACAACTGATATTTACCCCGGAACTTCCTTGCCACAAGGAAAAGAAATTGCATCGATTACGCTTCCGTCTATAGCGGCTGGCTCTAAACAGGAATTTAAACAGGAGTGGGTAGCGCCGGATCCGTTAGCTTATACCAGTTCGAGTAATATGGGAATTTGTTTCCAGGGGCGAATTGTAGATGATCACACGGGGAACACAGACGGAATGACTTTTGAAGAGACGGAACACGTGTTCCGGAATATGGAATACAATAACAACATCGTTTTACGTAATTCAAAAGTGGTAAGGATCTATCATCTTGCGAACAGAAAAATGACTGTGCTGACCGGAAATGTAGAAAATGCACCTGTACTGACTACATTGAAGCTTTCGAACAGGGATATTACTGCGAGTACGCTCAGCCATTATGTAGAAATGACCGTTTATCTGGGAAATATTTATGATTTATGGGTTGCCGGAGGCTCTTTGGGAACTTACCAGGAAACCGATCCTGTAGCAAAAACGGTAACATTCAACGGTACCAATGAAGTCAGACTGGATGGTATTCTGTTTCCTGCAAATTACCAATATCCTGTGGAGATAGAGTTTGCACTTAAACCCGGAGTAGATGGCACGGAAATGAGAACGGAATATGTCTATTTTCAGCAATTTTTGAATACACAGCAAGGCCCCAAAATGCATGGAAGTTTTGAATTCATTCTCACTTACGATGGCGAAGAAGCTCCGGTGGGCGCATACCGGGCTGAAGGAACGAATAGTGTAAAACAAGTTGCTAAGGTTCACGACGTAAAAGTGTTCCCGAATCCGACTTCTGCAACACTGAACTTCGAGTTTCCTGCGGTGGCAGAAACCGGAACGATTGTTCTTGTAGATATATCAGGTCACGTTGTTGCCGAACAGGCGATCAAAAATCAAAAAACAAGCAGTTTTGATGTAAAATCGTTGGCTCCCGGTGTTTACATCTATCGCATAAATAGTGCAGACACCATTCAGTCGGGTACTGTGATTGTAGAAAAGTAAAAGCAAATGATTGTGAAAAGGCTTCGTGGTAATACATGAGGCCTTTTTCATTCTCATCGAATCGGTTTCAAAATCTGATACTATGAAAACAAATTTAAAAGTCTGTATTATTGGTAACTACAGCGAGGAGGAAGGCGTTCCGAAACTGTTAAGGCATGAATTTCCCGATTTTCAGGTTGTTTTTAAAACAAATAACCTGGAAGAGGGGCTGCTTCAAATGGATGGAATTCAGATTGATATTTTATTTGTCGGCATACAATTGGTTGCAGAAAAGCATTTCGATATCCTTGTAAGGCTGAAGAAAAAAGCAGCACAGATCATTTTTATTACTAATTCCGAGCAATCTGCAGTTCATGCGATCAAAAAGGGAATTGCCAATTGGCTTATCAGGCCTTTAAAAACCTTGGATTTTGTATTAGCAGTAAATAAAGCAATCGAAAATTTTGGAAAAGACAATCAAAAGTATTTGAAAGACATTCCTCTTTCAAATAAGATCAACCTTCCCACTTTAAATGGTTTTAAGAGGATAAATATTCATGAGATAATCCGATGTGAGGCCGATTCTAATTATACCTTGATTTATCTCTCTGATCATACGAAAACACTGGCTTCAAAAACACTTCGCGATTTTGAGAAGTGTCTTGCCAATTATCATTTTTTAAGAATACATCATAAATACCTGATCAACTCCAATCACATAAAAGAATACATCAAAGGAAAAGGAGGGCAGGTTGTGATGTCGGATAATTCCGTTCTGGATGTTTCAGTTCGGAGAAAAAATGATTTTCTAAAGAAAATGCTCTGATCTGTTTCACACTTAATTGAAAAAGAATCACACTTACTCATCTCTCAGTTACAGTTGCTCAGTTGTATTTTTATGCAAATCAAGTGTTTAATAGTTTTCGAACATGTTTAACCTTTAATGTTTAATTACTATGAAACGATTTTTATTTACCACAAAAAGCGCAATAGCAGCAGCTATGATTTTTTCAATGAGCTTAGCAAGTGCGCAAAATGCCTGGTTGCTGAATGGAAATTCACCAACAACTCCTTTAAATTATGCAGGTACTACGGATTTCAAACCATTTTACCTGAGAACCAACGGATCAACCCCCAACCCGGGACAAGCTTTTCTGAATGAACATGGAAGTTTTTTGGTGGAAAGTGTTAATAATACCAATATTGCGGATGTTAAAGGGAGTCTTGTTTTTGGGACAACAAACCGCTTGGGTATCAATTCAAACAGCTCCCTGGTAGGAGGCTGGGATAATGATGTCAAGGGCTCAGGAGGGGCAAATATTGTTGTGGGCCAGGGGAATGTGGTGAGCAACGGTGCATCAAAATCTGTTGCTTTGGGCTGGGTTAATGACATTGGTAACTCTAACCAGTTTGCAATCGGTGTTGGAATTAAACTGAAAAGTGAATACTCCGGCGGTTTTGGGATAGACCTGGAAGCCCACGATGACCGTTCTTTTGTATTTGGTTCGGGAACGCATGCCTCTACAAAGCTGATAAATAATATTCCCTGGTCAATCATGTTTGGAATGTCAGATGTTTCAACGGTTTTAATTAAAGACCAGTATGTTGGGATTCGAACTACTGCACCCACAGCGAATCTTCACAGTGTGGGAACAGTCCGCCTGGAAGGACTTCCGAACGGAACAGGAAATATCCTGGTGGTTGATGCCAGTGGTAATGTGATGGTGTCCAGTTCTACAGCGATTAAGACGAATGACACTCCAACGGAATTTCAGGCTCAGATTGATGGTCTTAAAAAAGAAATCCAGGAATTAAAGGAGCTTGTAAGCCAGCAAAATAAAATGATAACAGGGTTCGAAAACGAAGGGCCAAAACTATATCAAAATACTCCGAATCCTGCAAAAGGAGAGACAGTTATCAGGTATTACCTTCCAACTCATTCGGGAGAGGCGTCAATAGAAATATACAATGCTTTAGGACAGCTTGTAAAATCCATTCGCTTGCAGGAAAAAGGAAACGGAAGCGTGAATTTTACCGGGCTTAACGCAGGGTCATACATTTATCACTTAAACGTTGGTGGCAAAAGTGTAGATAGCAGAAAAATGCTGCTTGAAAATTAATAAAACCTGTAAAAATTTAGAGCCACCCAAACGGGTGGCTTTTTTTGATACTAATGTCAGATATTTCGGACTATTTATTTGATGATTTGGAAAGTTTACTTCAGATCTAAACAGACCTAAAATCACATTCTTCTGTGAAAGAAAAAGAGTTTACACGGTGTGAGTGTGAGTGAATAGCTATGGAATTCTAACTCGAAAACCTACCACTGTTGTTTACTACGTCCTGTTTTATTCAAAGCTTCTACCCGGTTGTGTACATGAAGTTTTTCGTAAATATGATAAATGTGCGTGCGGATAGTATGAAGACTAACCGTTAGTTTGGCGGCAATTTCCTTGTTGGCATAGCCTTTTGAAATCAGATCCAGGATTTCGTTCTCTCTTTTTGTCAAAGAAGATTCCACTGTATTTGTTGGTTTTATTTCCGTTTCCTTGAAGGAATTAACAACCTTGCGGGCAATAGCACTACTCATTGGGGCTCCTCCGCTTACCAGTTCTTTGATCGATTGAATCAGAGTCTGTCCGGCCGAACGTTTCAGTAAGTACCCGTTGGCGCCTGCTTTCAAAGCATTGAATATTTTCTCTGAATCTTCCAGAACAGTGCACATCATGACCAGGATTTCCGGGTATAATTCTTTGATTTTACGGGTACATTCAATTCCGTCAATTCCGGGAAGATTAATATCCATCAACACAACATCCGGTGTTGACTGCCGGAAAGATTCCAGGGCATTCTCTGCATTTGTAAAAGAGGTGCATTGAAAATCCGGTTCCGAATGAAGAATAAAGAGCATGCCTTCCCGCATTTCAGTATGATCTTCAATAATACTCACGCGAATTAATTCATTCATAATTGGTTGTTTTTAAGGGGTAATTTTACCAGGACACAGGTACCTTTGTTGATTTCGGAGTTTATGGATAAACTGCCTTTTAGTGTATCTATTCGTTTGGACATGTTTCGTAAACCGTTGCCGTTGCTGCCGGAAGCCGGATCAAATCCTTTTCCGTTATCTTTTACTTCGATCAGAAGATGGTGCAAAGACTCTGAAATAGTGATCATCAATTGACCGGCATTTGCGTGCTTGACAACATTGTGCAGAATTTCTTTTACAAGCAGAAAAATACTTCGCCTTTGTTCGGCGCTCATCGGGGTATCTCTGTAAAGAGAATCATCAATTTCAAGGGACGTATTCATAGCGTATTTTTCTGAAAACTGATAGATGTGATTCCGGAGATAAGCCAGGAGATTGTGAAGGGTGTCGTTTGAAGAATTGAGCGTCCAGATAACTTCATTCATTTTGTTGATTACTTCATGTGATGAAGCTTCCAGTTTGTCCAGCGTGCTGTTCATCGATGATGAGGTGTGTTGATCCCGCAGGTTTTTTGACAGAATGATAATGCTGGTGATTTCCGAACCGATATCATCGTGAATGTCGGCAGAGATCCGCATGCGTTCTTTCTCGATTGCTTCGCGTTCCCGTATTACGACCAATTGCTGTTTCACTTTTCTCTTGAGAATATACCGGAATGTAAGGATCAGTACAATGATTCCAATGAATATACAGAGTAACAAAAACCAGGCACTGTAATAAAACGGTGGAGTAATTGTAAACCGGATGACTTTGGATTGACTCCAACCGCTGTTGTATTTTTTAGCCTGGATTTCAAGAGCATATTTTCCGAAAGGAAGCCCGGAGAATTCAAGTTCATTGGAAGAAGTGAGCTGCCATTCTTTTTCATTTCCGGCAAATCTGTACCGATATTGTACCAGTTGCGGCTTATCCATTACCGGAGCGATGTATCCGATGGTGATTCCCTTTTCTTCACCATAAGGCAGCACAAACTTTTTTTCCGGACTAAATTGCGTCTTACCCGATCGGATATGTTGAATACTGAGTATCGGAGGTTCGGAAGAAGCATGATTTATGACGGGCAAGCGGAGAATCGATAACCCTTCTGAAGTGGCTGCATACATGTTACGATTCCAAAAGGAAAGATCGTTGACATCATTTGAGATCAATCCTTTGTCCTGTTTCACATTCTGGATCAGTTTAAATCGTTCCTTTTCAAAGGACAGAATGGAAATTCCACCGTTGGTTGCAACATAAAGTGTATCGTGAAGACAATAAATCCGCTTACAGACAGATCCTGCCAAACCATCACCGCGTTTGAAAACAGCTGTCACTTTGTTGTTCTTCAAAGCAATGAGACCGTCACTGTAAGTTGCCAGGAAAAGTGTTCCGTTGCTGTTTTCGGCATAATGTTGTATTCTCACCTTCAACCGGGGATCTGTTGCCGATAAATCCGTAAACCGTTCGTGAGTTGTATCCAGGAACTGCACAAATCCTTTGATCGAGTTTTGGTAACGTCTGCCTTTTGAATCGATGTAATTACTGAAAAACCGTCTTCTAAAAAAAGCGTAGTTCTTGTTGACGTGTTCGAATACCATGAGCCGTTTGTTTAACTTCAAGGATGCGAAAGCTGAACTGGTCAGAAAGACATTTCCCCGCAGATCAAAATAAATTCCTTTACTGGCACCTATCCGGCTCCCGTCATTTCTTTTTATCTCGATAGGAGTATCGTAAACACCGGTCGGTTTCTTTTTAAACAGAAGAACCAATCGGTCAGTTGCCGCCCAGATATTTCCTTCCGGATCTTGCCGGATCTGTAATACACGGTTAATAAGGGGCGAATAAACTCCCAGGTCATATTGCCGGGTTTCCTTTTTTGAAAAACAGCTGATATAGCCATTGGTATATCCCAACCAAAGGATTCCATCATCTGTGATGCAACTGCTCAGAAGGTGTTTTCCTTTCGATTGACTGTTGACACGGAATTCCAGTTGGTTGGACAACCTGGAATAAGGCATTTTGTAAATACCTTCAGCTTTTGTAAGCAGCCAGACATTATTTTCTTTGTCAAAACAGATAAAAGCCGGCTTGTTGGGCAGGATATTGACAGGGGCTTCATAGTGATTTCCAATGCGCCGGTACAAAATGTTTTGTCCTGTAAGATCAGATCTCCAGATGTTGGAATACCGGTCTTTATTGAACCAATAGTATTTATTGTGGCTCGAAGCATAATCAAAAGACATGAGATAACTGGATTGAAGTCCATCTATTCCGTAAAGTTTGCTTCCGATGCTATAGAGAATTGCGGTACTTGTCGGATTGGTATACCAGGCTCTATTCTGTGAGTGATGCTCCAGTTCAATATCCGGGATTTTCCGGATCTTTCCGTGAGGTTTTAATTCGAATATTTTTTCCTTCAATTTTGGAGTGGCTGCTATGATGCAAAAGATTTTTTTTCGGTCAGCGCTTGGATAGATATAGGCGATGTCTCCGGGAATTTGATAACGGGAAATGTTATTCTGAGGATCGATTTTAAAAAGTTTTCCTGTAAGGGAAGGGATATAGATATTGCCAGCTGCATCTTCTGTAAAAGCAAAAACATTGCCCAGGTATTGATCGGGGAGTTTTCTGATCATCGGATCATTCTTTTCAGAATAAAACTTCCCTTTGTAGTAATAACTGATTTTTTTGCTGAAAGGGAAAAACCAGATTCTTCCTTTCCTGTCTTCATACATGGCCAGGATTTCATCTTCGGCAAGCCCGTCTTCTGTGGTGAAATTGGTGAATTTTTTACCATCGAAACGACTCACTCCGGCATCGGTTGAAAGCCAGAGAAATCCTTGTTTGTCCTGGATGGCATAATAAACCGTTTGGCTGGGTAGCCCGTCGTTAACCGTATAACGGTCATAGCTGATTTGTGCCCGGACAGTCAGACCGAATAGATTAAATATGATAATGGCAGAGAAGAATCTATAAAACATATTTTCGGACTCAGTGAATTTTATACCGAATATAAAGACCAGAAATTGCGGAAAAACAATTGTTCTGAAAATAAACGGTTTTTAGAATAGACGTCTTTTTCTAAAGTTCGTTTGCTTATTCCGTCATAAATTGAGTAAAACAAAAGACGGAAAATGACCCAATCCCGTAATAAATGCCTGTATTGATCAAATTCTTTGTCCTTCAGAACAAAGAAAAACGTCTAAAATCCTTCTTCACAATCACCTTTTGATAAGTTTCAATTCCTAATTCGAAAAAAAGATTATTTTTGCAACGCTTAAATAAATGAACAAATGGCAGGTACTACCAGTTTTAATGATCTTAAACGTCAATTTCAACAAAATAAAAAACTTCGAATCATCACGGCTTTAGTGATTGGGTTCATCGTAGGAATTCTTGGATACATTCTGTATAAACAATTGGTTTATGCTCCGAAGAACCAGAAATCAAACGAAGGATATTACAAAGGATTGAATTTGGCTGCAAAGGATTCAGTAGATGCTTCAATTGCAGAATTGGAACCTTTTGTAAAGAAAAACGACGGATACCAAGGTGGTCAGCTAGCTAAGTTTACATTGGCGCGTCAGTACATGGCGAAAGGAGATTTCAAGAAAGCATTGAAATTGCTGGAGGATGTTTCGTTGAAAGATACTTACGGACCTGCAATGGTTTTGGGCCTTCAGGGAGATTGCTACAGTGAGTTAGGAAAATACAAAGATGCTTTGAGTTATTACGAAGATGCAGCTGAAGTAAACGAGAATGAATGGACAACTCCTACTTATTTGTTCAAAGCTGGTCAGGTTGCAGAAGAAATCAAAGACTATGCGAAAGCAAAAGAGTTATACGAAAAAATTAACCAGGATTACTATATGTTTGGTCAACAGAAGACGATTGACAAATACATTGCCAGAGTATCCAACAAATAAATTAGAGACGTGGCTACAAGTTTAAAAAACTTATCAGCGTTCGATCAAGATACAATTCCAAACGGTGCCGATTTTTCAATCGGCATTGTTGTTTCTGAATGGAACGGTCATATCACTTCCAAATTATTGGAAGGGGCAGTTGAAACATTGATTAACGCCGGAGTGAAAGAATCCGCAATTACCATCAAGCAGGTTCCGGGAGCATTTGAATTGCCTTTGGGAGCTCAGTGGTTTGCACAGAACGATAAAATCGATGGAATCATTGCAATCGGTGTGGTAATCCAGGGCGAAACAAGGCATTTCGATTTCGTTTGTTCAGGAACGACCCAGGGAATTGTAGACGTAACGCTGAAGTACAATAAACCGGTTGGTTTCTGTTTGCTGACAGACAATACGGAACAACAATCCATCGACAGGGCAGGAGGAAAGCACGGAAACAAAGGTGTGGAAGCTGCTGTGACTGTTTTGAGAATGATTGAACTTAAAAGAGAATTATGAATTAAAAATTCAAAATTCAAAAGTAGAGAAATCAAAGTTTTCAAGTAAAACAAGCATCAACGCAGTTCACTTTTGTATTTTGCATTTTGCATTTTCAATTACACCATGACATTAATCAAATCTATTTCAGGAATCAGGGGAACGATCGGAGGTGCTCCCGGGGATAATTTAACGCCGATTGATGCGGTGCAGTTTGCTGCGGCTTACGGTACGTGGTTGAAATCCCTTTCAGATTCAAAATCATTGAAAGTAGTAGTCGGAAGAGACGCAAGACTTTCGGGAGAAATGATCGCAACGCTTGTGATTCAGACATTAGTCGGACTGGGAATCGAAGTAATCGATTTGGGTTTGTCAACAACACCGACCGTTGAAATGGCAGTTCCGTTTCACCAGGCGAACGGTGGAATCATTTTGACAGCTTCTCACAATCCGAAACAATGGAATGCCTTGAAATTACTCAACAGCAAAGGAGAATTCATTTCCGGAGCGGAAGGAGAATTGTTGTTGAAAATTGCGGAAGAAGGAAGTTTTGTCTTCGAAGAAATCGATGATATCGGGAAAGTGAGTACTGATCCGGAAGCCATTAATCGCCATATTGAAGCGATTTGTGCATTGCCGGATGTGGATATTCCTGCGATCAAAAACGCGAATTTCAAGGTTGTCGTAGATGCCGTAAATTCAACCGGAGGAATTTCCGTTCCACAGTTGTTGAGAAAATTGGGGGTAACAGACATTATCGAAATGTATTGCGAACCAACCGGGCATTTCCCGCACAACCCGGAACCATTGAAAGAACATTTGACGGAATTATCTGCTCGTGTTGTTTCTGAAAAAGCGCATTTGGGAATCACGGTTGATCCGGATGTAGACCGTTTGGCTTTAGTGAACGAAGACGGTTCGATGTTCGGCGAAGAATATACATTGGTTGCAGTTTCGGAATACATTCTTTCAAAGCGAAAAGGAGCAACCGTTTCCAATTTGAGTTCCACGAGAGCTTTGCGCGATATTACGGAAGAAGTAGGTTGTACTTACCACGCTTCCGCTGTCGGTGAAGTAAATGTGGTGGTGAAAATGAAAGAAACAAATGCCGTGATCGGTGGTGAAGGAAACGGAGGAATCATCTACCCGGAATTGCATTACGGAAGAGATTCGTTGGTTGGAATTGCATTGTTCCTATCGCATTTGGCGCATAAAAACAGCAGCATGACAGCTCTGCGTGCGTCTTACCCGAATTACGAGATGGCGAAAAAGAAAATCGATCTGACTCCCGGAATTGATGTGGATGCGATTTTAGTCAAAATGGCTGAGAACTATCAAAACGAAGAAGTGGATACGGTTGACGGAGTGAAAATCTATATCGGAAAAGAATGGGTTCACCTGCGTAAAAGCAATACCGAGCCGATCATTCGCGTGTATACGGAAAGCAAAGATGCACAGGCGGCATCAGATTTAGCCGACCGGATTATTGCCGAAATCAAGGGCTTGATCTGATTTTTATAAAAAATATTACCAACTGAAAACTAGGAAGGTACGTTGTTTTTGACGTACCTTTTTTCTTTTTGTTAAAATCCGGTTGAACGAAAACTACTTTGAGGAGTACTTGATGGAAATTGATTCCAATGAAAAAAATAATTGTTCTCCTTCTGGCAGTTCTCCCAAATTTCCTGACACTTGCTGCCAACGATAAAGAAATCATCAAATCTTCCATTAGTGAAGTAACCGTTTATACGAACGGAGCGCAGGTTTACCGCAAAGCCAATTTCAATGTAAAACCGGGAATTACCGAATTGATCATTGAAGGAGTGAGTCCGAACATCGATCCGAAAAGTTTACAGGTAAAAGCGTTTGGCAATGTCGTGTTGATGGATTCCAAATACCTGGCATATTATCCGAAACCGGAAACGGTGAAACTGGAAGGACTTCCCTTAAAAATCAGGAAAGACATCAACCTGCTCCAGGATTCGATCAACAACATTTCTTTTGATTTGAAAGAGATCCAGGATGAAATAGATGTTTTGAACACGTCGAAAACTATTTTGTCGAATAACGGAGCAATCCGCGGCCAGGGAAAGGTTAATGATTCGATTCAACTGTTGAAGCAAGCGATGGATTATTACCAGTTGAAAATGAACGAAATCAATAAGAAATTGCAACTTTTGAATAAACGTTCGGCGGCTAAAACCAAGACGTTACAGGAAATGACTGAGCGTATGAACGATTTACAGAATTATCAATCCTCCAATACTCCGAAAGTTCCTACAGGGCCGATTCACCGCGTGATTGTTACGGTTCAATCCAAAGAAGTGGTGGCAGGAAGATTGGCAATTTCGTATCTTGCTTCAGGAGCATCGTGGGTTCCTTCTTACGACATCCGCAGTGAGATTACGGCTGGGAAAGTGAACCTGGCTTACAAAGCGAGTGTGCAGCAAAATACCGGAGAATCCTGGGACAATGTACAGTTGACGCTTTCCACGAACGATCCGTATCAGAATAAAATCAAACCGGATTTGCATCCGTGGTATGTGGATTACTACAATTTCGGAGCGGTAAACGGAAGATTGAACAGTTACAGCGTGTCTCCGGCTCCGTCGATGAAATACGAAAAAGAAGCGGAGAAAAAGACTGCGGATATGGAATACAATGCCGAGACGGCTGCCAATTTTACCACAGTGATCAACCGCGTTTTATCCGCTGAATACAAAATAGATCTACCTTATACGATTGAAAGCGACCAGGAAAGTCATTTGGTATTGGTTCGAAATGTGGATTTGTCTGCAAATTACAGGTATTACACTGTCCCTAAAATCGATCCGGGAGTCTTTTTGATTGCGGAAGTTTTGAAACTGGAAGACCTGCAATTGGTTCCTGCAAGCGCAAATATCTTCTTCGACGGAACATATATCGGTGAAACATATATCGACCCGACAGCGATGAATGATACTTTGAAACTGAGTCTTGGAAAAGATCCGAACATCATCGCGAAACGCATTTTGCTGAAAAAAGATTTCAAGGAAAAAGTGATCGGAAACGACATCGAACGGACGTATGCATACGAGATTTCAGTGAAGAATCTGAAAGCAAGTACAATCGAATTGGTGATTGAAGACCAGATTCCTGTAACGACTAACGGAGAAATCGTTATAGAGACGATCAACACGGATAAAGCAAATTATGACAAAACGACTGGGAAATTAACCTGGACGGTCAATTTGAAGACCAAAGCCACGGATAAATTCACCTACTCGTTTAAGATTAAACATCCGAAAGATCGAAATGTCATCCTTCAATAAATTGTTTTGTAGTTTGAATTAAATGAAAGTCCCTCAGTTTGCCGGCTGGGGGATTTTTGCGTTTTAATGGAGAATTAAAAATATAAAATTGAAAAGAATAGAAAGCTTTACATTCTATAAAAGTCAGTAACTTTTCAATTATCTAATTCTCCATTCTCAATTGTGTTTTGACTCCTCAAAGTTCTTTATCGCATCCGGATCATAGGAGAAAAAGATATTTGCCCAGATGATTTTGGATAAAGCGTAGAGATAAGGACTCAGGAAGATTGAAAGACTTGAAATGATTATAATTTGAGTCCAGGTCCCCGTACCCGGGAAAAACAAGTTGAAACTCACCCAACAGGTTACAAACAAAGCAACTCCCAACGCGTAGGAAGCATACATGGCTCCGTAGTAAAAACCAATTTCTTTTTCATACTTCAAGCCGCATTTTGAACAGTTTGAGTGTATTTTACCCAGGTTTTTCATGTCGTAAGGATGAGAGATGAAGAATTCACCTTCCTGGCAACGCGGGCACTTCATTTTGAAAACGCTGTTCAACTTGGAACCTTTACCAACTAACATTTTTTCATTGATTTGATGTTCTGCAAAGGTAGAAATAGCAAGCCGAAGAAAAGGTGATCTGGATCAGTTTTTAATTTTTTTTAGAAATACAGTTTTTTTGAAACCTTTTACCATTTCCTGCGTTAAAGAAATCAACGGATCAATTATTAACATCTACAGGTTAAGGGAAAGAGGCTATCGGTCAGTGGACTGGTGGCCTTTTTCTTTTTTGCTAGGTTCCGCCTGAAAATAGAGGTGATGAAATAGGAGGACATCAAAAACACTTTACAAACCAAAATTCCGCGGTTCTCTGCGGTTCTTCTGCAGGAGATTTCAAAAATCATCCAAATTCTCGTACAAGACATTTTGTTAATTAATATACTTCGTTTGGTGAGAATCAGTAAATTGTATCGCTAAAACTTTGTAAATGAAAAAAACTCTCCTTTTTTGCTCCATTTTCGGTGGTTTTGTGATGGCTTATGGTCAAAATTTCCATCTCGACTCCGAAAATTCCCAATCACTCGTTTTAAGCCATCGTTTGAAAGAAATTCCCTTTGAATTCAAGCAGATTGATGGGCATGCGATGATTGATTTCTCTAAAACATTCAAAATCCTGACGCAGGAAAAAGGTGCTCCGGCGCTTCCGCTATTTCATGAAACGATCCAACTTCCTGCAACAGGAAATCCGCATGTTGAAGTTACTGTTGATGAAGTGCAAATCTTCGAAAATGTCTGGATCGCACCTTCCAAAGGAAGTCTGAAACGAAATGTCGACCCGGCAACTGTGGCATATACATTCGGTTCAAGCTATCAGCAGAATGCATTTTACCCTGGAAATTTTGCAGATGTAAAAACGCCGTTTATCTGGAGATCTTTACGCGGATCAGTGATTGAAGTCTCTCCTTATCAATACAACCCGGTAACGAAACAGCTAATCGTTTATAAAAACATTCAGATTCAGGTCAAATACAACGAACAGGAGCAGGGACAAAATGAGCTGAACGGTCAATTGGACCCGGTTCTGAAATCTGTTCAACAGCAATTTGTGGTGAATCCTTCTGTTGAGAAATATGCACAGATGGATGAAAGCGGAAGCATGCTGGTGATTTCAGCTCCGAATATGATAGACGAAATAACACCGTTGGTAAACTGGAAAAACCAGAAGGGAATCCGTACTGCATTGGTTTCTACTGCAACTGCCGGGACAAATGATGCGACTATTCTTGCTTACATTCAGAATTATTATGCGTCTCATCCTGAATTGACCTATGTGTTATTGGTCGGGGATCATGAGGATGTGCCGGCTCATACCTACGGAATGTCCGGAGGTGAAGAGTTGTATTCGGATTCGTATTACGGACAGCTTACCGGTTCTGATTTCTACCCGGAAGTATTTGTAGGACGTTTTTCCGGGACGGAAGCTAATGTTACGACAATGGTGAATCGTACACTGGAATACGAGAAAAACCCGATGGCAGGCGATTGGATGGAACGCGCAATTGGTTTGGGGTCAAACGAAGGAGATGGTTTCGGTGACGATAATGAAGCAGATTGGCAGCATTTACGGAATATCAGAACGGTTTTGATGAATTACGGTTATACGGAAGTTTCTGAGTTTTACGATGGTTCTCACGGTGGAAACGACGCAAACGGAAGCCCGAATCCAACGATTATTTTACCTGCGATCAATTCGGGAATTGGTTTATTTAATTATACAGGACACGGTGATGTGAATTTATGCGTGAGCGGTAATTTCCAAAGTACACACATCAACCAGGCAACAAACAACGGGAAATATCCTTTTGTGATTTCGGTAGCTTGCAACAATGGAACATTTATGACCGGAACCTGTATTTCCGAAGCGTGGCTTAGAGCTACCAAAAACAATACACCTTCCGGGGCAATCGGAGCTGCAGGGTCTTCAATTTTGATGGCTTGGGCGGAACCGATGCAAACCCAGGACGAAATGGCTGATATCATCGGGCAAACGAATCCGAATAATCACAAAACAACTTTGGGAGGATTGTTCTACAATTCACAATTATCGATGTTGGAGAAATATCCTTCCGGAAGCGGGGAAGAAGTGATGCAAACCTGGATTTTGTTCGGCGATCCTTCTACCCAGTTCAGAAATAAGCAGACATTGCCTCTTTCGGTGAATCATCCCGGAAATGTGCCGTTGAATACAACTTCAGTAACGGTTTCCTGTAATGTAGAAGGGGCTTTGGTGGCGATTTCGCAAAACAATGTGTTACTTGGTTCTGCTATTTGTTCAGGTGGACAAGCAGTGATCACCATTCCTGCGTTGGCAACGAATGATTATTTATTGGTGACCGGAACGAAGCAGAATTATGCAACGTATCAAAATTCGGTTCAGGTTGCAGATGGTCCTTTGGGCTTGGAAGAACAAGAACTTGTATTGGAAATTTACCCGAATCCGGCAAACAACGAATTGAACCTGAAAGTGGTGAATGGAATGGTTGAGACTATTCGGATAATCAGTTTGGATGGAAAGACTGTTTTGGACCGGGAAATGAGCGGAGATCAATTGTCGGTAGGAACATCTTCACTTCGTTCGGGATCATATATTCTTGAGATGAATTCAGGAGAGAAGAGTATCCGTAAATCAATTCAGATTTTGCATTAAAAACACTCCGAAACGTTGATAAATAAAGGGCTGTTCCTAATATCGCGAACATGCGGTCTTGACACGTGGAATGAACCGGAATGAGATTCGAAAACATCAAAAGACTTTCCGTTAACGGAAGGTCTTTTTTTGTCATTACCTTTGCCTTATGAAAGAACTGGATATTTTAGTTGTAGGAGCGGGAGCTGCTGGTTGTTTTGCTGCAATTCGCGCATCCGAATCATTCAAAGGAGCTAAAATTACAGTTTTGGAACGGGGAGCTAAACCGCTCGCCAAAGTGAAGATTTCCGGAGGAGGAAGGTGTAATGTCACGAATGTACTTTCCGAGCCGGCAGCATTATCAAAACATTATCCGAGAGGAGAACGCTTTCTGAAAAAAGCATTTTACCAGTTTTCCAGCAACGATATGAAAGCCTGGTTGGAACAGCGAAAAGTTCCTTTGAAGTTGTACCCGGACGGATGTTATTTTCCTGTGAGTAACGATTCACAAACAATTATCGATTGCTTTTTGGGCGAAATGAAAAAGAACGGAGTCGATTTATTGTTGAATCAGCGGGTAGAATCTGTGCGCAAGTTGGAATCCGGTTTGTTTGAAGTGAAAACGCCTGAAATGACATTTATAGCTAAATCGGTCATTCTCACAACAGGCGGACAACCGAAAATTTCGGGTTTCGAATTGTTGAAAGACTTTGATCTGAAGATCGTTTCACCTGTTCCGTCTTTGTTCACATTCAATATGCCGAACGAAGCAATTAAGGAATTGATGGGAATTGTCCAGGAAAATGCACAGGTGAAAATTGTCGGGGAAAAATGGTCAACTGGTGGCCCGTTGCTGATTACGCATTGGGGAATGAGTGGCCCGGCAGTTTTGAAAGGTTCTGCTTTTGGAGCGAGAATCCTGGAACAGAAAGGTTATAAGTCCAACATTTCGGTGAATTGGACCGGGGAAGAAAGCCAGGAAACAGTTCGGGAAGTGATTCAACAGTTTGTCAAATCCAATAAACTGGTAACGAATTCACCGCTTTATGAAATCAAAACACGTTTGTGGACCTACCTGGTTGAAAAAGCAGGAATTCCGGCTCATTTCAAATGTTCGGAACTGGCCGTAAAACATCAGAATAAACTACTGGAGGTTTTGATGAATGACTTGTATTCCATGGAAGGAAAAACTACTTTCAAGGAAGAATTCGTAACAGCCGGTGGAATTGATCTGAACGAAATCCATGTTCAAACCATGGAATCGAAGAAATATCCCGGCCTCTTTTTTGCAGGAGAAGTGATGGATATTGACGGTGTAACCGGCGGATTCAACTTCCAGGCTGCATGGACAACAGCGGCAATTGCGGGCAAAAACGCTTTAAAACAGTAGACGGATGATTCGGATAACTTTCATAACACTGCTCGGATTCCTGTTTTCCTGTAAAACGGTGAAAAACAATGTACAGACTGAAGCGCTGAAAACCTGTGAAAAATGCCTGGCCGTTGTTGAAATGACGGAAGGCTGCGGTGTTTTGCTGAAAGTAACTCAATCCGATCATTCGGAAACGCGTATCAGTCCGCAGAACCTGGATTCCAAATTCCACAAGGAAGGTTTGAGATTGAAGATCAGTTATACTGCCTCGACTCAAAATTCCACTAAAAAATGCACCCAATTTCGCTTGGTGGAACTAACGGAAGCTTACGCGATTCGCTGAGTTTACAACTGTTGAAGTAAAACCTGGTACAACTCAATCATCGACTGAATGTCTTTCTTGTATACTTTCTCTTTCGGCGTATGCACATTGTCTTCCGGAGCGCCGATAAAGCACCAGTCAATTGGTAAATCGGATTTCTGAAGAACAGAACCGTCGCTTCCACCTGCTGATTCGACTTCCAATTGATATTTGATCCCGGATTCCCGGGCAATGGAAATAATCTTGTTGAGGTATTTTCTTCTCGGAAGCATGCTGTCGCGCATGGAAACGGCTACACCACCTTTGTGAACAACGCCATGCGTTACCCAGGTAATATCACAGATCAACGCTTTAAACACGTCGTAATTGTTCATCAGGTATTTGGCACATGCTCCGACCGAATTTCCTCCGTGCTCTTCATAAGTCGAAAAAACAATCGCACCATCTTCCAGTGTTTCTGCTAATTGCAATGCAACATAAACGCCCAAACGGTTATCGAGATAAGGAGATTGAATGTATTCCTTGGTTTCTTTGAAATTAGGTTTGAAGGAAAGCAATGTTCCGCGGTCAACCACGCGATTGCTTAACAATTGAATGCGCTGCTGTCCGGATTCGTTTTCAAAAATCATCAATTCACCTTCAACATCTCCCTGGGAATCTTTTCCGACAAGAAGTGTTCCGTCAATGTTTTTCGGGCCACCGACGCGGATCAGTTCATTTTCATAGCCTACAGAATATCCGATCGTATCCATGTGCGCATAAACAGCCGTTCTGGGAGTTCCGAAAACGAGAATCAAAGCATCCTGGAAACCGGTTCCGTCAATGATGTGTGGTTTGGATTTCCATTTTGATGCATTTTCCCGAACGTATTCCTTGATGAAGGATTTGATAGTTGCTTCATCGCTTGCAACGCCCTGGATGCTGATTAATTCCTGAAGTAATTCGCTATTGGATAATTCCATGATTTTCAATTATAATGTGTTTTTCCTCCGGAAGAAGGAGATTTAATTCGGAGATCTGGTCGAGAATCTTTAATTCTGAAACAGGAACCTGGATGTCTAATTTACAGGAAAGCTGGAAATCCTGCAGTACAATTTTTGCCGGACTGTTTTTTAAAACGCCCATGACCTGTGGCATTTCATCGTAACTGTAACGGATGCTGACAAGAACTTCGTCTTCCTGTTCGATAATGGTGGCGTTTTCCAGAGCTTCTTTCGCCGCGGTTCGGTATGCATGGATTAATCCACCGACTCCCAGGTTGATACCACCGTAATAACGCACCACGGCAATCAGGACATTGGTCAAATCGAAAGATTGAATCTGTCCCAGGATCGGAGCGCCGGCAGAATTGGAAGGTTCACCGTCGTCACTTGCACGATAACGCTTCTTATCACTTCCCAAACGGAAAGCAGAACAAACATGAACTGCCTGGTAATGTTCTTTCCGCAGTTGCTGAATATGCTCTTTGATTTCGTCTTCGGTTTTGCAGGGAATAGCGAAGGCAAGGAACTTGGATCCTTTTTCTTTATAAAAGCCTGTGGATGCGTTTTCGAGGGTTTTGTAAGCTCCGTTTACTACCATTCGGACAAAGATAATTTTTCTTGGTTTCCATTCAAACAATCATTCTGAATAACTATTTATTTAGTCTTCAAAATGATTTTATTTGTCGTTTAATAATTGTAATTTGTCTATTATTTTAAATTGTTCGTCATGAAAACGAAGTACTTCACTATCAGAGCGAACAGTTTGACCAAACTGTTTGTTCTGGGCATTTGTTTTTGCCTTTTACCCCTCACGGGCTGTAAAAAAGAACAACTAACACATCAGGATGGTAATTCAGTGGGAAGTTCTGTCAAAACATCCCAGGTTTCTGCCCCTTGCGGAACGCCCTTTGTAACAGATTTAATTGCCGGTCAGAATATGGATGCCGGTAATGTAACAATCTACAACACGAGTGACAGTCTGTATATTTTCGTAGAAACCTCCGGAAACTGGAAATTAACTTCTACGAAAATCTATGTCGGAACTCTTGCCGGTATGCCTCAAACCAGTACCGGAAATCCAAAAGTCGGACAATTTCCCTACAAAAAGAACTTCAGTCCTGCTGCGACAAGTTCTCTCACTGCCGTTTCTTTATCCGGTTTACCTGCCTGCTACATTGTGGCGGTGCATGCAGACTTGCAGGAAGTAGTAAACGGAACCATTGTTCAAACTCAGACAGGTTGGGGAAATGGTACTCCAATACCTGGAAACAATTGGGCAATGTATGTCAATTACTGTACGCAGTCTTGTAATCCATGTGTTTATCCAACTACAACAACAACACTCTTTGCGGGACAAACAATTAATGTCGGAACGCTTTCCATTACAAATAATGCCAGCAACATTACTGTAAATTATGCGCTTACAAACGGATGGTATTTAAACGAAATTCATTTGTACATCGGACCATTGAGTCAAATGCCGGTGAACTCTCAAAATGTACCTGTTCCGGGTCAGTTCCCGGTAAATCAGTCCTTCGGAAGCGGAGTAAACACGTATTCCTATACGCGTCCTTTGGCCGGATTACCACCGTGTTATGTTGTGGTTGCGCATGCAAGTGTTTACAAGGTGGTTAACGGAGTGATTGTTCAAACAGAAACTGCCTGGGCTTTCGGAGATCCGTTCCAGAACACTGAGCGATGGGGATGGACCGTTCCTTACTGTACGCAGGCTTGTAATTAATGCTTTGGTTTAGAAATTAAAAACGCTCCCGGGAAGGAGCGTTTTTTGCTGATTGGAAATTCCCGAAAACCCATTCCCCAATATTAGTGCGGGGTTAAAATGAGGGAGATATGAAACAAAAATGGCTTCCGTTAAGAAAGCCATTTGTTTATTTATTGAATCGTTAATTTCTTTTCAAGATCTTCCAGGTAAACGCGGAACTGTTTGTCCGTTTCCGAAAGATTAATTACCGTTCTGCAAGCGTGAAGTACTGTTGCGTGGTCTTTTCCTCCGCAATGTGCTCCGATACTTGCCAAAGATGATTTGGTCATTTTCTTGGAGAAGTACATCGAAATCTGACGAGCCTGAACCACTTCGCGCTTACGTGTTTTTGATTTCAACATCTCAATCGGCAAGTCGAAATAATCGCAAACCACTTTTTGGATGTAGTCGATAGAAACCTCACGAGCAGTGTTCTTCACAAACTTATCGATCATCTGTTTCGCCAAATCAAGCGTAATTGCTTTTTTGTTCAAAGAAGCCTGGGCCAATAAAGAAGTCATTGCGCCTTCCATCTCGCGGATGTTTGTATTGATGCTGTAAGCAAGGTATTCAACGACTTCGCGTGGAAGTTCGATTCCGCTTCCGTACATCTTTTTCTCCATGATCGCGATACGCGTCTCTAAATCCGGAGTTGAAAGATCTGCGGACAATCCCCACTTGAAGCGGGATAGCAAACGCTGCTCCATTCCCTGCATTTCAACCGGCGGTTTGTCCGACGTCAAAATGATCTGCTTTCCATTTTGGTGTAAATGGTTGAAGATATGGAAGAATACATCCTGTGTTTTTTCTTTCCCGGAGAAGAACTGTACATCATCAATGATCAATACGTCGATCATTTGATAGAAATGAATGAAGTCGTTCGTCGTTTGATTACGAACTGCATCAATAAACTGGTGCGCAAATTTCTCTGAACTAACGTAAAGAACCGTTTTGTTAGGGAATTGATTCTTTACACCAATACCGATTGAATGTGCCAAATGCGTTTTCCCCAAACCAACACCACCGTAAATCAACAACGGGTTGAAAGCTGTTCCTCCCGGTTTGTTTGCAACGGCGTATCCGGCAGAACGTGCCAAGCGGTTGCAATCACCTTCCACAAAGTTCTCAAAAGAATAAGCAGGATTCAGGTTTGAATCCACGTTTACTTTTTTCAATCCCGGAATGATGAACGGGTTTTTAATCGGGTTATCGCTGATATTCAAAGGCATGTTTACCGGCGCATTCTTCACCGCCTTCTTATTGGAAGCAGGAAGTTTTACCGTGTAAGGATTCGAATTGCTGGCAGAATTTTCCATAACAATGCTGTATTCCAAATGTCCTTCCTGGCCAAGTTCTTTTTTGATCACCTTTTTCAACAAAGTGATATAATGCTCTTCCAACCATTCGTAAAAAAAGTGAGATGGAACTTGAATTGTCAGAACGTTGTTTTCCAGCTTCACAGGTACAATCGGCTCGAACCAAGTCTTGTAGGCTTGAATCGGCAGATTGTCTTTAATAACTTTCAGACATGAATTCCAAATAGCGTCATGGTTGGCACTCATTTAGCAGGGTATTTAAAAGTTTATAATAATTTGTTAATAAAAAAATAATCAGCGTAATAGATTCATAGCTTAACTGTTAAGCAGTCGAATTATTTGAGAGAGCAAATATTTACATAAAAAAGTGAAAAAAAAAGTTGTTTAGGGGTTGCTTATTTGAAAAGTTTTGCATTGTATTGAAGTAATCCTTTAATATCGGCTTCTAATTTTCTTAAAACCTGTTGATAGTTCGATGAATAACCAATTTTCATAGCTAAATGTTAAATTTCGGGATTTAAACTAAATAAATTGTTCTTAATCAAAGGTACAAAATTAGATTGCATTCACATTCGTTTAATGTTTTCAAAATATACGTCAGCCCTTGGTATTTTTCTACTCTTAAATCTAAAAATAGTTACGACATTTAGCAAAAAATATTTTCAAGAAAAAAGTACCATGAAGACTTCTTTTGAGTTTCCGACGAAAGTGCGTGTGAGATATGGAGAGACCGATCAGATGGGATATTGTTATTACGGAAATTATGCGGCTTATTTTGAGGTAGGTAGAGTGGAAGCGATGCGTTCCCTGGGAATGAGCTATCGCGAATTGGAAGAAAGTGGCGTCATGTTGCCGGTGAGTCATTTCGAAGTGGATTATTTTAAGCCGGCTTTGTATGACGACGAATTAACGGTCGTTACAGCGATCACGGAATTGAAAGGACCGCGCCTGTTTTTTGAATATTCTTTGTATAATGAAAAGCAGGAATGCATCAGTAAAGCGAAAACAACACTGGTTTTTGTGTCGAAGGAAAATATGAGACCGATTGCACCGCCAAGTGCATTTGTTGAACTAATGGAAAAGCACCATGCTTGAATCGACGTATTTTAAATTGAGGCTTCCGGAAGAAAGTCATTTGAAACGATGGCTTTCCGAACGTGACGGAGAAATCCGGATCGGGCAGAATGTATTGTTTCGCGGGAATTCGGAACAATGGAAAGAAAAGAAGTTCCATGTGTTGGGAGTGAAAGAAGATGTCGGTCCGCGCTTAAATGGCGGGAAAGGTGGTTCTGATCGCGCTTTTGATGCGTTTATACCACGCTTTTTGGGTGTGCAATCCAATCAGTTTCTAAACGGGAATTCTATTTGTGTTCATGGATTTATTGAGGTTTCGGAACCAATTGAAATGCTTTCCAATACTTTGGTGGACGATTTGGATTACCTGCTTGCTTCCTGGACGAAGGAAGTGGTGGATGCGGGTGGAATTCCGATTGTGATTGGCGGCGGACACAATAATGCGTATCCGATTATCAAGGGAGTTTCCGAATCCAAACAGCGCGCGATTTCGGTTGTGAATCTCGATCCGCATGCAGATACGCGCATGATGGAAGGGCGTCATTCCGGAAATCCGTTCTCGTATGCCTTTGAATACAATTTTTTAAGTCATTATTCCGTTATCGGTTTACATGAATCTTACAATAATCAATTTATCCTGGATCAATTGAAGCAAATGAATGCCTTTTTTACGTTTTACGAATCCTGGTTGGAAAAACCGTTCAAGTTCCAGGCAGATATCGATAAGGTATATGATTCGCATTTTCAAAACCTGATGGGAGTGGAGTTGGATATGGATTCGATTGCGTTCATGCCTTCGAGTGCGTATACACCTTCCGGAATTACCGTTGACCAGGCGCGGATCTATGTGCGAAAAATGGCTTCGCTGGAAAAAGTGTGTTACCTGCATTTGCCGGAAGCTGCGCCTAAAACGGAAACGGACGAAATCATCGTAGGAAAATCATTGACTTATTTGGTGACGGATTTTGTGAAAGAGTATCAAAAACATCACATTTAATTTCGTATATTCAGTTTGTGGCAACATTTCGAGACATAACCTATAGTTCCCTGCGATTCGTTCGGGTGTTTTTTCCTTTGGTTTTGTTGGTTCATCATTTAAAGCACAATCTACTGGGACTTTTCTACTGGTTGTTGTTCTTCTTGTTGATTTCGGATCGGATTGGTGTCGGATTTGGTTTGTCATATTTATTTCTGTCTCCCGAATACCAGGGAAATACCAGTTTTTTCTCATTCCTGTTGATTGGCTTCTCATTCGGAGGCCTGACGATGGCTTTTCACTCGTATTCCTACATGCGACTGGCTTCCCGTTTTCCGTTCCTGGCAATGGTAAACAAGCCTTTTGTCCGCTTTTGTATCAATAACAGTATTATTCCAACGACGTTTATCATCTATTTCCTGATCCGGATTGTTCGTTTTCAGCGCATGGAAGAATTCGAATCCTGGACAAATGTGGTGCTTTTTGGTCTGGGCTTTTTGGTGGGATTCTTCCTGTTTGTCGGGGTTTCGCTCTTGTATTTCTTCCCGATCAACAAAAACCTGTTTGAGCTGAGACGCTTTAATACGGCTCAGCCTACGAGAAGCGAGCGTTGGCTGCGTTTCGGGAAAGGAAACCGGATTAAGGTGAAAAGTGCAAACAAACAGCGCTTGTATTTTTATGTCGGAAGAGGAATGCGGATTCAGCAATGCCGTTCTACGAAACATTATGCGCAATCGCTGCTGCAATCAGTCTTTGATCAAAACAGGATTTCGACAACTGTTTTCGAGATTGCAACCATTCTGACGTTTGTTCTGATCGGGCTTTTTGGTGGGAAAACATTCCTGGATGTTCCGGCCGGCGTGAGTGTGGTTCTTTTGATGACCATTATCCTGATGTTGCTGAGCGCATTAATGACCTGGCTCAGAGTATGGGCGTATCCGGTGATTATCTTGATTTTCCTCATCATGAATTTCTTCTCCGAAAGTGGAGAGATTTTCCAGTTTCAGACTCAGGCTTACGGTTTGAGCTATAAAAAAGCAGATTTGTATTCCGATTCGGTGATTTATGCATTCAGTAAGGATGCTGAAATCAGGAATAATGACTATGAACAGTATCTGAGATATTTGGAAAACTGGAAAAAAAGAACCGGGGAAGAAAAACCGGTGTTGGTCATTGTGAATACTTCCGGGGGTGGATCCAGAAGTGCTTCGTGGGTGTTCCAGGTGCTGCGCACGTGTGATTCCCTGAGTAATTTCAAATCATCAAAGCATATCGCGATGATTACTGGTGCTTCAGGTGGAACTGTCGGGGCGTCTTATTACCGTTCTTTGCTATTGGAAGATTATCAAACCGGGAAAGTGAATTTCAGTGATCCGAAGTATTTTGAGGAAATTTCCCAGGATTTATTGAATAAGCTGGCGTTTGCAGCTTCGACGAACGATTTGTTTTTCCGGTATCAATCAGGATTGGAAAATTCGGAATACAGTTACGACCGTGCAATGGCTTTTGAGGCTGATTTGAATGAAAATACGGGACAGCGTTTGAGTAAGCCGCTGTATTATTACAAGGTTTTCGAAAAACAGGGAATTATTCCGAATGTGATTCTGACGCCTTCTGTTGTGAATGACGGGCGTAGAATCATGATTTCATCCATGGGGCTAAGTTTTTTGATGGATTCAGCTTCACCGTCTGCTCAAATGAATCGCATCCAGGAAAATATCGACCTCCATACCTTGCTGAAAAGTCAGAATGCGGCGAAACTGAGCTTGTCTTCCGCGTTAAGAATGAATGCGACCTTTCCTTATGTGCTTCCGATGACCAGTTTACCGACAACTCCGGAGATTCAGTTGATGGATGCGGGGGCAAGAGATAATTTCGGAACGAAGATTACGGTTCGCTGGCTGATGCAGCTGGAATCCTGGATCGGTAAAAATACAAGTGGTGTGGTGATTCTTCAGATCCGGGATAATAAGCGGATTATGTACCAGGAGCAAACGCGTTCGTTTAATTTGTTTGACAAGTTTACCGCTCCGATTTCGAATGTGTTTACCAATTTCCCACGCATTCAGGATTACGATCAAAGTGATTTGCTGGATCTGATTGTGGATAAATACGATGTTCCGATTCAAACAATTAACCTGAACCTGAGAGAGCTGCAGAAAGACCGGATCAGCTTGTCCTGGCATTTAACCAAGCACGAAAAACTGAAAGTGCTTTCCGCAATCAAACGCTCTTCCAATGCGAAAGAGTTTAAGAGATACCAGCAATTGTTGAATTGAAAAAGAAAACTGAGCGGATTCGAAGTGTTCTTTTTCAATTAATTCGCAATTAATCAATCATGATCCCATTTTCGTTTACTGGAACCTCTCGAATGCTTGACGATCCAACCGTTTTTATCCGCTTCTTTAAACAAAAACTTTCGCAATTTTCGCGGGTAAAAGAATTTCCAGGTCATTCGGCTTCTGGATAATTTCTTCGTGACATTGCCGAGAGAAAGCAGGTGGTAGCAGGCTGCTGCACAGCGCATCCCGAAGAAAGCGTAAGGATAAGGTCCTTTTTGAAGAAACGGAGCGGAAGCAAGCAAAAGTTCCTTTTTCTGACTTGGGTTGATGGGAATGAAAATCTGGCAGGTTTTGGTCGTGTCGCAATAGAAGGTTTTGTAAAATTGCTTTTTACTGGAAATAATGTAGTTTCCGATATCGGAATTCATATTGGTGGCATTGACTCTTCCTCCCGGAACAAAATGCATCACGCTGTCTTTCCCGATCCGGAGCCCGATATGCCCGCCGAGTTTTCCGCCGAACCAATGTGCTCCGTCTTTTGTGAGCGGTTTGGATCCGTAAATGATTTCTACAACTAAAGTGTCTTTTTGACTAAAGACAAGAAACGGAAATAGTAAGAAGCTTAGAATGAAAGGTTTCATGAGGTCGTTTTTTCAATAATACAATCCTCTTGCCAATTTGTTTAAAATAGTTTTTGATTGGTCGGAAAGGTTGATTAAACTGTTCAGAACTATCATTCGGAATTGGGCATTTGTAATTCGGAATTAGTTATTTTCGTTTTATGTCAGAAGCAGTTCAACTTTACAAGTATAATCTGGATACTTATTCCCTGGAAAAGAATTCGGAAGATTATTTTGCGGAAAATTTTAATCCTTTCGAGGATATGAATTCAACGTATTGGTTGAACTTTCATTCGATCAAAAATCGGGAAGCGATTCACAAATTGTGCGACAAGTTGTGTGTGGACAAAATTCTGCAGGAAGATTTGTTTGCTCAAAGCAAGCGCACGCGACTGGAGGAATATTCTGAATATGTGTTCTTCAGCATCGTTTCAGCATTACCGAAAGAAGGTGTGAATAATTACGACCTGAAAAAAGAGCGGATCAGTTTTATTATCGGGGATAATTACCTGATTTCATTCCAGGAAAAGCAATCGGATCACTTTCCGGTAGTTCGTGAGCGCATCGAATACAAAAGAGGAAAGATTCGTTTCAAAGGTCCGGATTTTTTACTGTTCAGAATGCTGGAAGCGATTATCGACAATTACTCGGAAGTCGTGGAAGAAATCGGTGGAAATATTGAAATGCTGGATAAATTAGTGCTTCGGAATCCGAAAAGTGAAGTGCTTCGAAAAGTAGAATGGGAAAAGCGAAAGTTGTTGGATCTGAGAAAGATCGTTTTTCCGATGAAGGAATTGATGGGGCAGCTGGATCGGGTTGAAAACGAATTGATTATCGAAGATAATATTCATTATTTCAGGGAGCTGAAAGATACGTGCTACAGTCTGATTGAAGAGATCGAAGCGAAGAAGCAGATGCTGGACGGTGTTGCAAACCTGTATTACGCGATTCAGGGTCAGCGTATGAATGAAATCATGAAAGTTCTGACGGTTACCAGTGCGATTTTTATTCCGCTGACATTTGTGGTGGGAGTTTACGGAATGAACTTCGAGAACATGCCCGAATTGTCCTGGAAATACGGCTATCACCTCATTTGGGGAATCATGATTTTCATCAGTGCGGTACTGATCTTTATTTTCTGGAAAAGAGGCTGGCTCAAAAGAAACAATTAATCCTGGTCGATCAATTCGTTGGCATAAAGCATAAAACGCGATTCTTCAAGTAGTTGATAGAGTTTGATCCATTCTTTAGGGGTGAAAGCAAGAATCATTTTGGTGTTATCTGTGTGCATGTAAATCTTCTCGTTGTTTTCCTTTTTCTCGTCGTAATGCATGGAGTGAATATTGTGTACCTGGTCTGTAAAACGAATGAATTCGTCATAGGAAAGAATGAGGACAACGTTGCCGAATCCTAGGTGAAACTGTTCGCAGTTCTTGCACTGAATAAGACATCCGAACGAATTGTTGCTGATAGTTTTGTAATGACACATGCTGTTTGTTTTTGGGTAAAAGTATTATTTAGAATAATTCTAAACAATACCAAGAAAAAGGTATTATTCCTTTTTGTGAAATTAACCTTAAATCGTTCATAACTCCTGAAAAACAGTGTTGGATAAAGGAGAATCCTTGCTAAATTTGTTAATCGCACAGAATCCGTTATTATGGCTGAAAATCAATATACTGAAGACAACATACGATCACTCGATTGGAAGGAGCATATTCGCCTTAGGCCTGGTATGTATATCGGGAAATTGGGAGACGGAGCTTCGGCTGACGACGGGATCTATATTTTGGTGAAAGAGATTGTCGATAATTCCATTGATGAATTTGTCATGGGAAATGGAAAACGCATCGACATCAAAGTGAAGGATGGGAAAGTTTCCGTTCGTGATTACGGACGCGGAATTCCCCTGGGGAAAGTAATTGATTGTGTTTCTCAAATCAATACCGGTGGAAAATACGATTCGAAAGCCTTTAAGAAATCCGTTGGATTGAATGGTGTCGGAACGAAAGCCGTAAATGCATTGAGCGATTACTTTATGGTGTATTCTGTTCGTGATGGTGAGAAGAAACAAGCTGTTTTTTCCCGCGGTGAACTGACGGAAGATTCTCCGTTGGAGAAAACGACAGAAGCGAACGGAACCTATTTTGAGTTTATTCCCGATGAAACGATCTTCAAGAAGTTTGCATTCAAAATGCCTTACCTGGTGAAGATGTTCTGGAATTACTGCTACTTGAATCGTGGATTGGCGATTTATTTCAACGGCGAAAAATATCAGTCCAAAGACGGATTGAAAGATTTGTTGGAAGACAACATGGATGGAGATCCGCTATATCCGATCATTCACTTGGAAGGAGAAGATATCGAAGTGGCATTTACACACGGGAAAACGTACGGTGAAGATTATTATTCGTTTGTGAATGGTCAGCATACGACGCAGGGTGGAACACACCAAAGTGCTTTCAGGGAATCAATTGCGAAAGTGATTCGTGATTTCTACAAAAAAGATTACGATGCTTCGGATATTCGTCAGTCGATCGTTGCAGCAATTGCAGTAAAAGTAATTGAGCCGGTATTCGAATCGCAGACAAAAACCAAATTAGGATCCCAGGAAATCGAACCGGAAGGAAAATCCATGCGGGCGTTTATCAATGACTTCCTGAAAGACAAATTAGATAATTACCTGCACCGCCATCCGGAAGTTGCAGATACGTTGGAAAAGAAAATCAAGCAGTCGGAACGTGAACGGAAAGAACTTTCCGGAATTCGTAAACTGGCGCGCGACAGAGCGAAAAAAGCAAGTTTACACAACAAGAAATTACGTGATTGCAGATCGCATTTAACTGATTTGAAGGACGAAAAACGCGAATTGACAACCTTGTTCATTACCGAGGGAGATTCTGCGAGCGGATCGATCACGAAATCACGGGATGTAAACACACAAGCGGTATTCTCATTGCGTGGTAAGCCGTTGAATTGCTACGGTCTGACCAAAAAAGTGGTGTACGAAAACGAAGAATTCAACCTGATTCAGGCGGCTTTGGACATTGAGGAAGACATGGACAATCTGCGCTATAACAACATTGTAATTGCTACTGATGCCGATGTGGATGGAATGCACATTCGCTTGTTGCTGCTGACTTTCTTCCTGCAATTTTTCCCGGATTTGGTGAAGCGAAATCACGTATATGTGCTTCAAACACCGTTGTTCCGCGTAAGAAACAAGAAAAAGACAATTTATTGTTATTCCGAAGAAGAAAGACGCAATGCGATCGCAGAATTGGGCAAAAATCCGGAAATCACCCGATTTAAAGGATTGGGGGAAATTTCCCCGGACGAGTTCAAACACTTCATCGGTGACGATATCCGTTTGGAACCGGTTTTGTTGACGAAAGACGCATCAATCGATTCGATTTTGTCTTATTTCATGGGGAAAAATACCCCGGAACGGCAAGATTTCATTATTGAAAACCTGCGTGTTGAAAAAGACGAGGATAAACACCTGGATAAAGCAGATGTTTCACCGGAAGATGAAAACACCGAACCGATTGAGAAAGCATCTTAAGAATTAACGTTCATGTACGAGGTAAATCCAATTTTTTTTGAAAAGATAAAGAGTATTATTCTTGATTCAAGAACAAAAATTTACCGTGTAGCAAATACAGAGTTATTATTCAGCTATTGGGAAATAGGAAGGATTATAATCGAGGAAGAACAGTCAGGAGAATTGAGAGCCGAATATGGAAAAGAAACTCTTAAAAGATTGTCCCAATTCCTAACATTGGAGTTGGGGAAGGGATTTGATGAAAGTAATCTCCGGAATATGAGGTCTTTTTTCATTGCTTTTCCAATTCGTGACACATTGCGTCACGAATTAAGTTGGTCCCATTATAGGTTGTTATCCAGGATAGAAAGTATAGAGAAAAGAAGGTTTTATCTGAATGAAGCTATTCATTCTAATTGGAATTCTTTTATGTACAGAGAAGGATGAAACAATCGTGAAGTATTCAGTACTGAATGATAATAAAAACTTATATGCAAGTAAATATCTTTTGTATTTGCCTAAAGAAGAAGAATTGAAAGCACTGATAGAAAGAGATAGAGATTTTTTTGAATCAAATAATAACGAAGCTTAAACGAAGAGAGTTATGAGTGAAGATGAAATCGGACCGATCGATCCTGAAAATGACAACTCCGACAACTTGGGAGATGATGATGGCCAGGAATCGAATGATTCAAGTCCTTTTGAGAAAAACCATGTAGACGAAAACATCATTCCGCTTGGCGGATTGTACGAGAATTGGTTTTTGGATTATGCTTCGTACGTTATCCTGGAACGTGCTGTTCCATCTTTGCACGACGGATTTAAGCCCGTTCAGCGAAGAATTCTGCATTCCATGAAGGAATTGGATGATGGACGTTACAACAAGGTGGCGAACATTATCGGGAATACGATGAAGTATCACCCGCACGGAGACGCTTCCATCGGAGATGCTTTGGTGCAGTTGGGACAAAAAGATTTATTGATCGATTGCCAGGGAAACTGGGGAAATACATTGACCGGTGACGGAGCTGCTGCTCCGCGTTATATCGAAGCACGACTTTCCAAGTTTGCAAGTCACGTGGTTTTTAATCCCAAGACGACCAATTGGCTTTTGAGTTATGACGGACGAAACAAAGAACCGGACAATCTTCCTGTCAAATTCCCGATTCTTTTGGCACAAGGAGCCGAGGGAATTGCGGTAGGGATGGCATGTAAGATTCTTCCTCATAATTTCATTGAATTAATCGATCAGTCGATCAACCATTTGCGCGGAAAGAAAGTGGAGATTTTCCCGGATTTCCTGAATGGAGGAATGGCAGATTTTACCAACTACAACGACGGATTGAGAGGTGGTAAAGTGCGTGTTCGTGCAAAGATCAAAAAGATTGATAATAAGACATTGATCATCAATGAGATTCCTTTCGGTTGTACCACTTCTTCGTTGATTGAAAGTATTATCAAAGCAAACGATAAGGGGAAAATCAAGGTAAAGAAGATCGAAGATAATACGGCTGCTGAAGCTGAAATTGTGATTCATCTTGCTCCCGGAGTTTCTCCTGATAAGACTATTGATGCCTTGTACGCGTTCACGGATTGTGAAGTGTCTATTTCACCGAATGCTTCAGTGATTGACGGTGATACTCCTCGTTTTATGGGAGTTTCCGAAATCCTGAAAGTGAACACGGATAATACGCTTACTTTGTTGCGACGCGAATTGGAAATCCGTTTGGCAGAGTTGGAAGCGCAATGGCATTTTTCGACCCTGGAGAAGATCTTTATCCGCGAGGAAATGTACATTGACTTTAAACTGTATTCCGATAAAGAGAACTTGTTCCAATACATGTATAAACGTTTTGATAAGTTCAAGAAGCAGTTTATCCGTGAGATCGTCGACGAAGATTTACAGCGTTTGACACAAATCCCGATGATCCGGATTACCCGTTTCGATTCCGATAAAGCAGACGAATTGATTGCGAAGTTGGAGGCTGAAATGGAAGAGGTGAAGCGGAACCTGGAGAATTTGGTTGAATATGCAATTGAATATTACAAAGATCTGAAAAAGCGTTTCGGAGCAGGGAAAGAACGTAAAACAGAGATGAAAGTCTTTGATAACATTGCTGCAACGAAAGTAATTATCGCGAATCGCAAATTATATGTTGATATCGATGAAGGATTCATTGGTTGGGGCTTGAAGAAAACGGAAGCAGTCAATGATTGTTCTGAAATTGATGACATCATCGTTTTCTTTGATACGGGGAAATTTATTGTTACGAAAGTCGCTGAGAAGAAATTCGTCGGGAAAGGAATTGTCCATGCAGATGTTTGGAAAAAAGGCGATAAACGCACGATTTACCACGTAATGTACCAGGATGGAACCGGCGGAGCTACGATGATGAAACGTTTCTTTGTGAATTCGGTAACGCGCGATACGGAATACGATTTGACCCGTGGAATTAAAGGATCGAAACTCCTGTATTTCTCGGTTCACCCGAACGGAGAGCGCGAAGTCGTTACGGTGATGCTTCGTCCGCGACCACATTTGAAGCGCTTGCGTTTTGATATGGATTTGGGAGATTTATTGATCAAAGGACGTCAATCAGCCGGAAATCGTGTGACGAAAGAGATTGTACAGAAGATTACACAGAAAGAAGTCGGTGGATCAACCCTGGCTGCGCGTAAGATCTGGTACGATACAGTTGTGGGGCGTTTGAATGACGAAGGAAGAGGAAAATTCCTGGGTTCATTCAAAGGAGAAGACCGCATTTTGACCTTGTATAAAAACGGAGATTACCGATTGTCAACCTTCGATTTGGCAAACCACTTCGATGAAGACATGATTCACATTGAAAAATGGGTGACTGACAGACCGATTTCAGCTGTTTATTACGATGGAGAAAAAGATCTGCATTACGTGAAACGTTTCGTGTGTGAAATCACCACAGATAAACGCGTGAGTTATATTTCCGAAACGGAAGGTTCCTATCTGGATTGTGTTTCAACTGGATTCAGACCAATTGTAAGAATCGTATACAATAAGTTGCTGAAGGAAACGAAAAACCTTCCTGATAACGAAGTTTCCCTGGCGGATTTCATTGACGTGAAAGGAATGAAAGCGCAAGGAAATCAGTTGACGAAACTGAAAGTCAAAGAAGTGGTTCTGACACACGAAATTGAAGGAGCAGAGCCGTGGCCGGATGAAGAACCTTTGGAACTGGAAATCGAAAATACAGATGAAGATTCCAACGATGGAGATTCCGGTGAAAACGGAGAAAATGACAGTCCGACAATTGAATGGGATATGACGAAAGATCCGGATGATCCGGACGATCAACCGAAATTGTTTTAAATATGAAGAAAAGTCCTGGTGAAAATCAGGACTTTTTTGTTACCGATGACAGAGCGACTTGTGATGAGCTTGTTGAATCAAGTCGAAGTCATCGGTAATTGATTATACCTTTTAGTATTATACCTAATGGTATTATACCTTTTAGTATTAATATCAAAAAATAGTGTACCTTAGAGTATAATTGGTGTTGATTATGTCGAAGAAAAATCGTATATTTAATTAAATATCTAACCACTATGCAGGAAATCTATTCGCCATTTATTTTTGGGAACACAGTCAGTATTGAGGCTTATACCAACCGGGAAAACGAGGCGCATCGCCTGAAACAAAACCTGCTTGGAGGAATCAATACGATTCTCATTTCTCCGCGTCGCTGGGGAAAATCTTCGTTGGTAGAACGTGTTTTGATTGACATCCATAAATCAGAAAAGAAATGTAAAACGGTCTTGCTCGATTTGTTTACAGTCAACAATGAATTGGACTTTTTTGAGTTGTTCACACGTGAAGTGATCAAGGCAACTTCTACGAAATGGGAAGATTGGCTGCACGATACCAAAAACTTCCTTTCCAACCTCGTCCCAACGGTTCATGTGGGAGTTAATCCTCATTTGGACTTTACAATCAAGTACGAACATGAAAAAGTACGGGAATTTGCGGATGAGATTCTGAACCTTCCGGAACGTATCGCCAAAGAAAAAGGAATCCGTTTGGTAATTTGTTTGGATGAGTTTCAGAACCTGACGAATCTCATGGAGTATGAATCCCTGGAAAAGAAAATGCGGGCTATCTGGCAGCGGCAGAAAGGGGTTTCTTATTGTTTGTTCGGAAGTCGCAGGCACATGCTGGAAGAGATTTTTAATAATCCGTCCAAACCGTTTTATCGTTTCGGAGATTTGATGTTGTTACCAAAGATTTCAGAAGAAGCATGGGTGAAATTCATTCAAACCAGTTTTAAGAAAACAGGAAAACAGATCCCGAAAGAAATCGCAACAATTATTCCCCGTTTGATGAAGAATCATTCGTGGTATGTACAGCAGCTTTCTCATTATGTGTGGAATCACAGCCGGCAGGAGCCTGTCAATAAGCAAACGATTCAAAACGCGTTGACTGAATTGATTTTTGCCAACCAGCCGTTGTATCAGCGGGAAATTGAAGGAATGAGTTCTACCCAGGTGAATCTCTTAAAAGCGATTTATCAAAAGGAAAAACAATTAACGGCGGCTGGAGTTATGCGCCATTACAGTTTGGGAACACCCCGAAATGTTTCGAAGAATCGCCTTGTTTTGGAAGGACGAGATATGATTCTCAAAGAAGAATCAGGAGTCTATGAGTTTTTGGATCCTGCGTTCGAATTATGGTTTGGAAAGCAATATTTCCAGGTTCAGTGGGGGACGGTGATTGATTAGTTTTTAGGAGGGAGCTTTGCGCATACGCGCATCAATATATCATTCTCATAGAATTGACCCTTCCAGGGTTATAAACCCTGGAACGAAAAAATGGAATTATTTTTCTACCTGCAGATTCGGTTCAAGTACACATTTCTTCCCCAAACGCTTCATATGCCTGAAATGAGAAGCCAAAGCCTGTCGTGTACTTGGATAAGAATAATAAGTAACTCCGAATTCCTCACAAGTCTGAGCAACGATTTTTTGAATTGCCGGATAGTGAATATGTGAAATACGTGGAAATAAGTGATGCTCCACCTGGTAATTCAATCCGCCGACAAACCAGCTCACCACCTTATTATCAACAGCGAAATCACTCGTTGTAGCTAATTGGTGAACAGCCCATTCATTTTCAACAACCAATTCTTTTGAATGACAGTGTTCAAATTCTACATTTTCAACCACGTGAGCCAATTGAAATACGAAAGACATCGTCAATCCGAGCATCATGTGCATCAATACAAAACCTAAAATAGTCCAGCCGATTCCCCATACAAAAGCAGGAAGAACCAGGTACAATCCAAAGTAAATAAGACGCGTTGTCCAGAACATCAAATGATCCATGGCTTTCATTTTTCCAACTTCCACATTGAAGCGGGATCCCATAATATAATCTTCAAAATCCTTTACCAAAACCCAGTAAATAGTTGAAATACCATATAAAAAAGGAAGGTAAATATGCTGAAAACGATGTGCTTTATATCTCGGCTGGGATTCGCTCATTCGCAGGAAAGGTGTTTTGGCGATATCGTCATCAATTCCGTCAATGTTCGTATACGTATGGTGAACGAGGTTGTGTTTTTGCCGCCACATAAACGCATCACTTCCCAAAGCATTCATGGATAAGCCGAAAAAGTAATTCACATTTTTCTTTTTCGAAAATGCTTCGTGACAAGCATCGTGCATGATATTAAATCCAACCAAAGCCTGTACAAAACCTAACAATGCCGATAGCAATAATGCCAGGTAACCCGGAATTGGCAAAAGCATGATCGTCAAATAGATTGCAATATAAGTGGTAATAATGATTGCAGTCTTCAGATACAATTTCCAGTTTCCGGAAGTTTCCAATTGATTTTCATCAAAGTAGTTTTGAACTGACTTTCTCAATGTGGAGAAAAACTCGCCTTGCGGTTTGGAGAATTGTACTTTTTTCAAGCGTTTTGTGTTTTATAGTTGTGCAAAGCTACGAAATAATTGTGGTTGAATCAGATTAATTCGCTGATGAGCCGATGATTCCTAATGGATTGAAGCACGTTCCGTGAAACTCATCTCCATATCGGATCGTTTTTTTAAAACCTGAATATTTGTATATCTTTGTAACTCCCAGGGATGATTTCTCTCCCGCGACTGCAAATGAGGAAAGGATGATTGCTCTCCGTGACGAGTAATATTAAGCTTTAAAAAGTAATATTATGGTAACATTAGATAAATTGTCATCGGAAGAATTGATGCAGTTGGAAGACCGTTATGGAGCACATAATTATCACCCGCTTCCGGTCGTACTTTCAAAAGGAGAAGGTGTATATGTTTGGGATGTGGAAGGCAAAAAGTATTTTGATTTCCTTTCTGCATATTCAGCCGTGAACCAGGGACATTGCCACCCGAAAATTGTAAAAGCGTTGACAGATCAGGCGCAAACACTGACTTTGACTTCAAGAGCGTTTTACAATGATACATTGGGTGTTTACGAGAAATTTGTAACGGAGTATTTTGGTTTCGACAAAGTACTTCCGATGAATACCGGAGCTGAAGCGGTTGAAACAGCTATTAAAGTAGCCCGCAAATGGGGTTACGAGAAAAAAGGTGTGGCGGAAAACCAGGCACAGATTATTGTGTGCGAGCAAAACTTCCACGGAAGAACGACAACGATTATTTCTTTTTCAAGCGATCCGGATGCAAATACGAACTTCGGACCATTCACTCCAGGATTTATCCGAATTCCTTACAACGATTTGAACGCATTGGCAGAAGCGGCAAAACAACCGAATGTAATCGGGTTTTTAGTAGAGCCAATTCAAGGCGAAGCCGGAGTATATGTTCCGGATGAAGGATATTTGAGTGGTGCAAAAGCAATTTGTGAAAAGAATGAGATTTTGTTCATCGCAGATGAGGTTCAGACAGGAATTGCACGTACAGGAAAATTATTGGCTGTTGATCATGAAAATGTGAAACCGGATATCTTGATTCTTGGAAAAGCAATTTCAGGAGGTGTTTACCCGGTATCGGCAGTTTTTGCCAACGACGAAATCATGATGGTGATCAAACCGGGACAGCACGGATCTACTTTCGGAGGAAATCCGTTGGCAGCTAAAGTGGCAATTGCAGCTTTGGAAGTGGTAACGGATGAAAAACTGGCTGAAAACTCAGAGCGTTTAGGAAAACTGTTCCGCGAAAAAATGAACGAGATCATCGCAAAAACAGATTTGATCGTGAAAGTGCGCGGAAAAGGATTGTTGAATGCAATCATTGTAAACGACACGGAACAAAGTAAAACTGCGTGGAATCTGTGTGTGGAATTAAAAAATAACGGCTTGCTTGCTAAACCGACACATGGAAACATCATTCGTTTTGCTCCGCCGTTGGTAATGACTGAAGAGCAATTACTGGAATGCGTGGCAATCATCGAAAAAACAGTTCTGAACTTTAAGAAATAAAGAATGTTCTGAAATTGATTAGAGTAGGACAAAAAATAAGCTTGAATCCCTTGCACCAACATGCAGGGGATTTTTATTTCTTGGGATCATGTTGATCCAACCAGTCCAGAATATCCTGGAAAACCTGTTGTTTCACATCTTCATTCAGGATTTCATGCCGCATATTGGGGTACAGAATAAAACCGACATCCGAAAAACCATCTTTGTTCATTTGCTCAACCGTTTGAGTAACTCCCTTACCAAAATCTCCGATCGGATCCTCGGCGCCACTTACGAACAGAAAAGGAAGCTTTTTAGAAATCTTATCTGCCCAATTCGTTTTGGTAGATTGCACGTTTAAAGTGAGTAAAGTATGAAATCCATTGTGCGTAAATGGAATCCCGCAGAGTTCATCTTTCACAAAAGCTTGCCGGTTGGCTTTATTCACACTCAACCAGCTTGTTTCAGCGAAATCTTTGTCGCCTTTGAAACGTTTATTGTTCAGATTATTAAAGAAGTTGTTCAATGCTTTACTTCTTCTTTTTGGTGCGAGTAAATTCAGGATGGAAAATACAAATCGTGCTACGGGAGCGATGGCCTGTTTCCCGCCGGTTCCAAGGATCACTGCTCCGTCAAACCGATGATGCGCTTGCTGAAGTAAGCATCGTGTAATGAAAGAACCCATCGAATGTCCGAGAACAAAATGCGGAACATCCGGAAAACGTTGTTCCAGCAATTCAGCCATCTTTTCGGCATCATCCACCACGCGTTTTGCAGCATTATCCGAATGAAAATAACCGTGATGCGTTTTTGAAGGAGCCGTTTTTCCATGTCCGGCATGATCGTAAGTCAAAACAGCATACCCGTTTTCAGAAAGGAACCGTGCAAATTCAGTATAACGACCACTGTGTTCCTGCATTCCATGCAAAACGAGAACAGTAGCCCTGACAGGTTTTTCAGTTTCCTGGAAAAGATTGTAAAAAATAGCGTGTTCTGTTCCCGAACCGGCTCTTTTAGCTGTGAAATCGCTTGTGTGTTTGATCATCTTGCAGGTGTTTTTTGTAACTGGATCTTCTGAAAATGAAGTAAGATAAGGATAAGATTTGTATGAAAACAGAAGTAGCGAAACAAATTGACAGGCGTTTTTCACAGAAATGAAATCTGTTAACACATGATCTGATTAAAAATCAGTTGAAATGTCGGAGTATTATTTCCCTCTGATTATCTTCGGCAAAAAAATACCTATATGCTATTAATTATTATACCGGTAGTTATCGTTCTGATTTTTGTGATTGCAGTCATTGTGATTAAGAACGGATTGATCGCCAAAGAAAACCAGGTCGAAAATGCTTTTGCCTCCGTGGATGTCATGTTGAAGAAACGCTTCGATCTGATTCCGCAGTTAACATCTTGTGTAAGCGGATACATGACGCACGAAAAGGAACTATTGGAAAAACTAACCGCTTTGCGTTCAGGCTCAAGAGATACAGAAGCTTTGGCGCAGGGAAATCATGATTTGCAAAATCAATTCAGCCAGTTTTTGATCAAAGCGGAAGCGTATCCGGATTTGAAAGCGAGCGAACAGTTTATGATGCTTCAACGCAGTATGAACGAAATGGAAGAGCAATTATCTGCTGCCAGAAGAACATACAACATGTCCATCGAAATCTTTAATAACGCGGTTCTTCAGTTTCCGTCGTCTGTCATTGCAAGACGAAACCAAATGGAAAAGAAAGACTATTTGAAATTCAACGATTAAGAAGATGGAAGGAATGGATTTTGCACAATTGCAGGCAGCGATGGTTGCCGGCGATTTAGGAGTTTTGGAAGCGGAAAGAAAAGCGTTTGTCAAAAAATTTTGGAAGCACCTCTTAATTTGCCTGGTTGTTTTGGCGGGAACAGTTGCTTTAACCGGAATGCTGAATAAGAAGGGGCTTGGTCCGGCATGGATTGCCGGAGGATTGATTTTTATCATTTCGGGAATTTACCTGGGAGTTATTTACAACCGTTTTTACAAACACTTCAAAACGCAGTTTAAAGGAAAAGTGATTCCTGCGGTGGTGAAGTTTGTAGACGAACGTTTGGCTTATGATCCGAACCAAAGTTTGATCGATCAGTACACAGAAAGCCGGATCTTCTCGCAGCGCTATGATCGTTACAAAGCGGAAGACACTATTTCAGGAACCTTCGATTCGACACAATTCTCTTTCGGGGAAATTCACACGGAATACAAAACGGTATCAACCGACAAAAACGGCAGACGCCAGGAACATTGGCATACGATCTTCAAAGGAATGTTGTTCGTAAGTGATTTTCACAAAAACTTTCACGGCGAAACGATCATTGATGCCGATTACATGGAACGCTATTTAGGGAAAATCGGGCGAAAATTGCAGCAATGGAATCCCAGCCGTGCCGGAAACCTGGTAAAACTGGAAAATCCGGAGTTCGAAAAGAAATTTGCGGTTTACAGTACGGACGAGCAGGAATGTCGTTATATCCTGAGCCTTTCCATGATGGAACGACTTCTGGACATGAGTAAAAAAATCAATTTCAGAGTGTCAATTTCCTTCCGGAATAACCAGGTTTACCTGGCTGTTTTCAATAACATGGATTTGTTCGAGCCTTCGGTTTTTGGAAGTTTGTTGAAGGAAGAAGATTACAAAATCATTATTTCGATGTTGAAGTTAATGACCGGAGTGATTGAAGATCTGAATTTAAACACCCGAATCTGGACAAAAGAATAATCGATTTAGTAAGTTTTTTCAAACTTCCTCCTTTGGAGAAGCGATTTCCCATTTAACGGGACATCTTACGTTATTGCTTAACATCTCTTACTTTTTCCATTGATGAAAAAGTAACAAAAAATCTAGGCGCGGTAAACCGATCGACCTGTAAGCAGATCATAACAGAATTTCTCATCAAACTCGTCGTTCCTCCTCAAACAGGATGAGAAATTTACCTGTTATTTCCTGCACAGGTGCCCGATCTTGTTCACCATTGCGCCGGATTTAGATCTCCCTGAGTTGAACGATTTTCCGCATGGAACAAAAAACGATTTGTTCGAAGACGGATTTCCGTCTCATTCCCGGAAGAGAACGTTAAAAAAAGTTCTGTGCCGTCATTTTAACAAAAAGCGCTTGTCGTTTGGATGGAGCGCAGCGCAATCCGTTCTTTTTGACTTAAAATAAGGCTAAGGAACTTTTTAGTGAACGGCTTGGAATGAGACAAGTCTTTTGCTCCACTTTTCGACGATTGGAAAAGTGGAATAAATGCAATTGTCAAAAAGTAAGTACATTAACTAAAATGATTTAGCACTAATTGTAGAGGAATTATTTCTTGGATGGGGATTGTGAAAGGAATATTATGTCTTTGTTTTCAAGCTTGAATTCACCGCATATAACTATATTTGAACACACAAAAATTGAATCAATTTGGCAACAAAAATAAAATTTGGAACAGATGGTTGGAGAGCGATCATCGCAGATGAGTTTACGGTAGAAAATGTAGCCAGAGTTGCTTATGCAACTGCTCAATGGTTGAAGAAATCAGACTGGAATTCGAAGATTGCTTTAGGGCATGATTGCAGATTTGCCGGTGAGTTATTCGCTGAAACAGTTGCTAAGATCTTATTGCACGAAGGAATTGAAGTGCTTATGTCCAAAGGATTTGTTTCAACTCCGATGATTTCATTGGCGGCAAGTCAATTGAACTGCGGATTGGGAGTTATCCTGACAGCAAGTCACAATCCTCCTTCTTACAACGGTTTCAAATTGAAAGCACATTACGGAGGACCTTTAACTCCTGAATTGGTTCAGGAAATCGAAGACATCATTCCGGATTCGGTTCCGTTTGATTACGCTTCTGTGGATTTGAGCACATTTGAAAAATCCGGGAAACTGGAGATCGTGGACTTCGAAACACGTTACGTAGAACATATCGAAAAGAATTTCGACCTGGAAGCAATCCGTAAATCCGGGTTGAACCTGGTGTATGACGCGATGTATGGTGCAGGGCAGAATGTAATCCGTCGTATTTTACCGGATGTACAATTATTGCATTGCGAACACAATCCGTCGTTTCACGGACAAGCTCCGGAGCCGATTCAAAAAAATCTGAAAGAGCTGGAGCAATTCATCATCGAAAAAGGAAACATTGATTGCGCTTTGGCAACGGATGGCGATGCAGACAGAATCGGGCTTTACAACGGAAAAGGAGAATTCATCGATTCCCACCATATCATTTTGTTGTTGTTGCATTATTTGGTTTCCAATAAAGGAATGTCGGGTAAAGTTGTAACAGCTTTCAGTACAACACCACGTGTAAAAACATTGGCCGAGCATTATGGTTTGGAATACCAGGTGGTGAAAATCGGGTTCAAATACATTGCCGGAATCATGGTAGAAGAAGATGTATTGATCGGAGGAGAAGAATCAGGAGGAATTGCTGTGAAAGGTCACATTCCTGAGCGAGATGGAATCTGGATGGGATTAATCATCTGGGAATACATGGCGAAATCCGGTAAAACATTGGATCAATTGATTGATGAAGTATATGAAATCGTCGGAGCATTTAAATTCGAACGCAATGACTTACACATCACGGAAGATTTAAAGCAATCGATAGTTGCGAAATGTACGAATAACGAATACAAGGCTTTCGGGAAATACCAGGTACGCGATGTCGGAACAATTGACGGATGGAAATTCTTCATCGACGATAATCGTTGGGTAATGATCCGTGCATCCGGAACAGAACCGGTTTTGAGAACCTACGCAGAAGCTCCGACACTGGAAGAAGTTCGGGAGATTCTCAAAGCAACAGAAGAAACAATATGCTGATAAAAAAAGCGATTCGGAATGAATCGCTTTTTTGTTTTAATGGTGTCCATGACCTTTGTGTTTTCCATGTCCGTGTCCATGACCGTTTCCGTGATGATGGTGATGAACTGTCGGGTCACGAACGACCACATAATGTTCTTCCACATAAACCGGGTGTGGCGGATTAATCTCCAGGTGAAAGCTCACATTTGATTTCGGTCTGCTGCTTTCTATACGAACCTTCGGTACAACCGCAGGTTTTGCAACACGGTATTCGTAATATGTTTTCCGATGCTCGGGGTTGTAATAATACGGATGTGTTGAAGTAATCCAAAGCGCAAATCTCGGAGAACTTGAGTATGTAACCGAAACATATCTTTCCGGCAGATGCTTGACGCTTTTCCAATATGTTTTTTCCCAAACGAAATAGACATGCTGTACCGGATCGAGATACACATTTTGTCTCGGGTAATAATAATACTTGTTTTTCTTCAGGGCTTGTTTTTGCAGGGTGTAAGGCCGCTGATCCTGTTTTGCACTCACAAATCCTGCCATACCGAATGAGAAACAAACCATCAGTATGCAGATCCGGAAATAGTTTGATGAGTTCATAATTCAAAAATTTGTGTTTGTACCCATCGTCATTCAATTGTCTTGCCAAACAGCTCTTAAGAAGATTTGTTACGGTTTATTTTATTGAAAAACACCAGGTTACTTTAAAGGAAAGTTGATTGAAAGAAAATGTTTCAAAATGAAAATTGATTTCAAATTGAATTCATATTTTTCAAAATGAAACAATAAAATCACAAATCTATGTCCTTGATTTGACTATTTTTGATGGATTCATTGATGTAGGGAAATATGGCTGGTTCAAGTTTTGGTATTTTGGTTCGATTGACAACTTTCGGGGAATCGCATGGAAAAGCCATCGGCGGAATTTTAGAAGGAATTCCGGCCGGATTTTTACTGGATTTGGAGGATGTTCAGAACGACCTGGATCGAAGAAGACCCGGACAATCTGCCATCGTTACTCAACGTAAGGAATCTGACCGGCTTCAGATCTTGTCAGGAGTTTTTGAAGGAAAAACACTGGGAACTCCAATCGGATTCCTCATCGAAAATGAAGATCAGAAATCGAAAGATTACGAAGAGATGCAGCAGGCATTTCGTCCGTCTCACGCAGATTTTACCTATCAGCAAAAATATGGAATCCGCGATCACAGAGGTGGTGGGCGTTCATCGGCAAGAGAAACCGTTTCACGGGTTGTTGCGGGCTCAATTGCCAAACAAATTCTGCAATCGAAAGGAATCCGCATCGATGCATTTGTAGACCAGGTTGGGAATCTGAAATGGGAAGGCGAATGGAAAATGGAATTAAAGGAAATCAGTGAGTCGAATAGTGTGCGTGTGCCTTCTCCGGAGCTTGCTTCTCAAATGGAAGAACTGATCAAAGCAATCCGCAAGGAAGGAGATACGATCGGTGGAGCCGTAAGATGTGTTATTTCCGGAGTTCGGGTTGGTTTGGGAGAACCAGTTTTCGATAAATTGCATGCTGAGTTGGGAAAAGCCATGCTTTCCATCAATGCAGTGAAAGGTTTTGAAATTGGTTCCGGATTCGCTTCGATTTCCATGAAAGGCTCGGAACACAATGATTTGTTTACCACAGACGGACAAACCAAAACGAATTACTCAGGCGGGATTCAGGGCGGAATTTCCAACGGAATGCCGATCGATTTCAGAGTCGCTTTCAAACCGGTTGCAACCATCATGCAAACCCAGGAAACGATCAATGAATCGTTTGAAGCCACAGAAATAAAAGGAAAAGGAAGACACGATCCGTGCGTGGTTCCAAGAGCCGTGCCGATTGTTGAAGCAATGGCAGCATTGGTGATTCTCGATTATTTACTCATCCAGGAAGCATATAAATAAGGATGACGGCTCTGGAACGGATTCTGCAAAAAAAATGGATGATCGGATTGCTTTTTCTTTCCATCATCGTTTTATTCGGAACAAAATCAGATCACAGGTACGGTTGGACTCATTTTGATGAAGACAAAGCCATTCCGATTGTTTCCGATGGTGCCGGTTATTATGCCTTTTTACCACGCTGGTATATTTATCATTCAGCGAATTTCGAATTTATCGATACGATTCAGGCGCGTTATCCCAATGCCGGATTCACCGCGAATATCGATTATTTACCCGATGGAAGACGAATCGACAAATACTTTAGCGGAACAGCCGTTTGCCTGACACCTTTTTTCGCAATCGGACATGTTCATGCGGGTTTGATCGGTGAAATTCAGGATGGTTACAGCTGGCCTTATTTATTTTGGCTTTGTGTCGGGATTATTTGCTATTCCGTTTTGGGATTGTGGGGACTTTTTCGCGTTCTGAAGAAATTCGGAATCTCATATTTCGCGATTTACATCACGATCCTCGGCTTTGCAATCGGAACCAACCTGTGTTTCTATTCCTACCGGGATGTTCCATATGCACATATTTTCTCGTTCTCAGTCGTTAGCTGGATGTTTTATGCATTGTTGCTCTGGATCGAACAAAACCGACTGAAACACTTGCTGTTTTTCGCATTCCTGTTCGGACTCAGCATGATTATCCGCCCGACCAATGGAATGTTCTTGCTGCTTGTTCCGTTTTTGTTCCCGGATATGAAAACGTTTTGGGAACGCTTGAAACAACTTTTCAGGAATAAAGCAGTTCAGCTGCTTGTTACACTGATTGTATTTCTGATTCCGATCAGCATCCAGGTTTATTCGAGCTACCGGCAATTCGGAAAGATCCAGTTTAACGGTTACAACGGCGAAGGATTCAGTAATATCACCGATCCGTACTTTTGGTCGACTTTATTCGGGTTCCGGAAAGGGATTTTTATTTACGCCCCTTTTTTATTGCTGATCATTCCGGGATTTATCGTGCTCTTTTTCAAGAATCGACGCTTGTTCTACGGCTTCTTTTTGTTTTTTGTAGTAGCTGTTTACATATTGTCTTCCTGGTGGTGTTGGAGTTACGGCGGTTCGCTGGGATATCGTTCCATGGTAGATTTCTACAGTGTTTTGGCTGTTCCGATTGCATTTCTGTTTCATTATTCCAAATCGCTTTATAAAGCAATGATCTGTCTTTTCGTGGTGGTTTCCTGTTATGTTTACCAGGTTTACGAAATTCAGTATCAACAGTGCATCATTCACTTTGATGAAATGGATTACCAGAAATGGAAACACGTATTCCTGAAAACGGATAAGCGCCTCAACTTCATGTATTACAGCCGGATTGACAGCCTTCCTGAAAAGATTATTCCTGTGGGGCCGATTCGTCCGGTTCAGTTGGGAGGCGCGGATATGAAAAGAGAAGTGATCTTCGATTTTTTTTACAATCAGCCCTGGAAACCGAATTTTCATGATTCATTGACCGTAAATCCGGAGTTGAGTGCTTATCGTATGGGAGCAAAGCTGACCGGGGAAATGTATTTGCATGATCATGCTTCCGTTCCGACGGTTATCTTCTATTGTTTTAAAAATGATAGTTTGGTTGGAAGAACAATCGTTAACCTGGGAGCCAGGCTGGATAAAATCAAGCGGTGGGAACCAATTGAAATAGACTTTGATCCCTTGGTTAAATGGAATTCATTCGATTTTGTAAATGTTGATTTTTACTTCGATCCGAACTCCGCAAAGATCAGAAATTTCGAATTACAATTTTACAAGTTTAAATAGTTCCGACTGTTTCAGATCAACAAAAAAACAGGTGTTTAAAATTTTCATTTTTTTATACATTTTCTGTTATTTTTTTGAGTGATTTACCATGGAAAATGCCTAAATTCATGGGCATGAAACGTAAGAAAATAGTCATCATAGGTGGTGGCTTTGCGGGATTGAATCTCGCTCGTAAATTAGCGAAGGCTGATTGTGAAATTGTCTTGGTGGATAAACAAAACCACCACATGTTTCAACCGCTGTTTTACCAGGTGGCGAGTGCACGCCTGGAGCCTTCGAGTATCTCCTTTCCTTTTCGTGCAATCTTCAGGCGCAGGAAAAATGTAGAATTCAGATATGCAACCGTAGAACGCATCAAAACAGAAGATAACCTCATCGAAACATCGATGGGAGATATCAGCTACGACGAATTAGTAATCGCAACAGGCTGTAGAACGAATTTCTTCGGAAATCCGGATCTGGAAAAGCACACAATGGCTATGAAGTCGACGCAGCAAACGATTCACATCCGGAATACAATCCTGACGAAATTCGAAAAGATCATGTTCGTCGACAACAAGCAGGAAGAGGAAGAACTGATGAACCTGGTGATTGTTGGTGCAGGACCTACCGGGGTGGAACTTTCAGGAGCATTTGTGGAAATGAAAACCAAAGTCCTTCCGAAAGATTATCCGAATTATGATTTCTCAAAATTGAAAATCATTTTGCTGGAAGGAAGCCCGAACACGCTGAATGCGATGAGTGACAAGTCTCGTATGTGGTCACGCAAGTATTTGGAAAAAATGGGTGTTGATGTAAGAACTTCAACAGTTGTTTCCGGATATGACGGTCACAAGCTTGAATTGAAAGACGGAGAAATTATCCCGACCCAAACGGTGATTTGGGCTGCCGGAGTTCAGGGAAACCTGTTGGAAGGTTTGGAGAAGGCTGAATTGGTCAGAGGGCGATACACCGTTGACAGACATTCGTTGGTGAAAGGTTACAACAACGTTTATGCTATTGGAGATATTTCCTACATGGAAACCGAGAAATATCCTCAAGGGCATCCACAGTTGGCAAACGTAGCAATTAACCAGGGACGCGTTCTGGCAATGAACTTTCGCGCACGTTGGTCCGGAAAAGCACTTCGTCCGTTCGAATACAAGGACAAAGGAACGATGGCAACGGTTGGAAAACACAAAGCGGTGGTCGAATTGCCGAATTTCAAATTCCAGGGATATTTTGCCTGGATGGTTTGGATGGCGCTTCACCTGATGCTGATTTTGAGCGTCCGGAATAAAATTGCAGTTTTCTTCAATTGGGCATGGCGCTACATTACCGGAGATACCTCTTTGAGATTGATCCTGAGAGATGAAGCAGACCGTGACGTCATGCGACGAAATGATTGATTTGTTCTGAAATCATTGAAAATAAGAGCCTAAAACCGTAGTTTTGATCAAATTCAATCAAGACTGCGGTTTGCTGTTTAAGAAATACATCCTGTTTTTATCCCTGTTCAGTTGCGCGTTTGTTTGGGCACAACCGAACACGGGGCAATTTGTCAATTACACAATCAAAGATGGTTTGTGTGAATCCTTTTGCACCGGAATAACCCAGGATACCCGCGGATTTTACTGGATTGCAACCCAGGGCGGAATCAACCGTTTCGACGGAAAGAATTTCAAATCCTATTATCCGAGTGAAATGTTGGGCGAAAAGCAGTTCCTGGATAATTCAAAAGTGTTTTTTGAGATTTCTCCCAATCGTTTGATTGTGACTTTAGGAAATGCGCAAGCATTCATCCTCGATTGTATTTCCCAGGATTTGAAGCCTATTCAGTCATTGAAAAACCGACCGGCACTCGATTTTATCCGGATGGATCGAAACCGGCTGATTGTGCCTTCTTTTGATACGGTTTTCATCCTGAATAATCAATTGGAAGTGTTACAGGCAATTGTACCGCCCTTGAAAAACAAAAGAGCCGGACTGCAATTGAAAATGCTGGGAAACTCCAAATGCCTGATTGCTTCTGCCAAAGAGTATTTCAGTTGTGATCTTGAAACAAAGCAATGCGAGGTTTTTCAAACAGAATTACCCTTCGATGGAATTTTCAATACCGGGTATGGTTTGCTCCATGTGGATACAACCCATCAATGGATTTATTTCCTCAATTACTTCAAAGGTTTGTTCCAGTTGGATTATTCCGGAAAAGTGCTTTTTTCCTGGGGAGCACAAAACACTGATAGTAAAATGCCCGGATTACCTGCCGGCATGATTCCCGATAAAAATAACCCGGAGATGGTTTGGGTTTTCGGAGATCACGGAATTTGCCATATGAATATCACAACGCGCAAAACGGTTTTGTATGCAAATCGACCGGATGTTCCTTTTTCATTAGGAACGAATCAAGTCACGAATTTGTTCCAGGATCGCTACCAGAATTTATGGGTGACAACCGCGCTGGGCTTAAGTGTGTTGAATAAAAACGCAACTTTGATCGATTACTGGAACCTGCCCGTTAGTTCCGGCGAACCGATGATGAATATGTGCAGGATTTCGAAACAGGAATTACTTGCTCCGAAATACTTTGGCGAGGTATTCAAAATAAATGAAAAGAACAATGATTTTGAAGCGTTTCACGCAGACAAACTAACAGAATCGTGGTTTGTTTTCAAGGACGGAACAAAACTAATTCAAGGCGGAAAAGGAACGGTGTTGAAACAAGTCGATCTTCCATCCGGGCACATTGCGGAATTGACCTTTCTGAAAGGTTATTTCAAAGAATCCGAGCTGGTTGTTTTCGGATTTCGTCATAGCTCAGGCGATTGGTGGTTTAGTGGAAACCAGGGCGGAGGATTAGTTCGGATCAACCCGAAATCAAAAAAAGCGGCACATTTTTCACGTGCAAAAAAGAACTTTTCGGGCTCTTATTTCACACACTATTCGGAAACTCCCAACGGCGATATCTGGTTTTCCAGTAATAAAACACAAACGCTGACACATTGGATCAAAGCAGAGGATCGCTTTGAAGAATTGAGTTTTGAGCACCTTTTGAAATTCCAGCACCAAAGTGTCATCCTGTGTATGACGACGGATAAAAAAGGAAATATCTGGATTGGTTTTGATGGCGGTGGATTAGTCCGCTACGAAGTTTCCACGAAGAAAATGCTCTTTTTCGGGAAAAAGGAAGGAATTCCGTCCAATTTTATCTACAACCTGCTTTTTGATAATCACGATCGTTTGTGGGTTGGAACACAAAAAGGCCTGGCATGTTTAAGTACAGATCTGAAAAAAGTTCAGTCTTTCGGGGTTGGGAATGGTTTTCCGGTAGAATGTTTTGATCAGACTTCCTATTTTGACCAACAAACCGGAATGATCTGGATTGCTTCCGACAATTATTTACTGCGTTTTTACCCGGATAAATTGTTGAATGTTGAAAAGCAGCACCTTCAAATTTTTATCGATGAATTTTGGGTGTCCAACAAAAAGCAGGTTTTGGGAAGTGGAACGAACTATTCCTTTTCACCGGCCCAAAATACCATTCAGTTAAACTTTTCGGCCATTAATTCTTCAGGTAAAAGCCGGATCGAATACAGCTATTGGCTGGAAGGCGCTTCCAATTACTGGGTTTCGCTCGGAACCAATTCAAGCGTCAATTTTCCGTCTCTGCCTTATGGAACGTATACCTTTCATCTCCGGGCAAAAATCCAGGGAACAAAAAACTGGATCTATTTGAAAGAACCGCTCCATTTCACAGTCGGAACTCCCTGGTATCGCAGTTGGTGGTTTAAACTATTGGTTTTTGTTGCCAGCGCAGGATTGATCTTCTTCGTAACACGCATGTATTTCCTGGGTAAAATTGAGAAACAGCGAGCCGTTTTGGAAAAGCAGCGGGCTGTACAAAACGAGCGCGACAGAATTGCTTACGATATGCATGATGATTTGGGAAGCGGATTAACCCGGATTTCCTATCTGAGTAAAGAAGCTTTGAGAAAACAGGAAAATCAGCAGGAATTGGAACGGATTAATGCGGCATCACTGGAATTGGTGGAAAACATGAGTGAATTGATCTGGGCGATGAAAATGGAAAACGACACCTTGACGGATTTACTGGCTTATCTGCGTCATTACGCGATGGAATACCTGGAATCGAACGGGATTTCGGTTCAGATCGATCTGGATGAAGTGGAAACTGATTCCATCATTTCGGGGGAAGCACGACGGCATATTTTCCTGATTTTTAAAGAAGCACTTCACAACATTGTCAAACACGCTGATACGGAAAAAGTTGAAATTAAAATTGACGTAAACGAAACCCTTCGAATTCAGATCCGAGACTTCGGAAAAGGGTTGAATGGAGAAGAAAGCGACAAGAAATTCCGGAATGGAATGAAAACCATGAAAAAACGGACAGAACAATTGAACGGAAGCATGGAATTGTTAAATGCAACTCCCGGATTGAAATTGGAATTTGAATTTCCACTTCCGTAACATCAACCGTTAGGTTCATTGTTTGAAATGGAGTAAACAGCTTAATTTGTAAAAGACAGTTTTGAAACAAATGATAATTTTTAAATTGAACGGAAAAAGTTCAAAAGATTCAAAGATGTTCAAGCCAAAATTTTGTTGAACCATTGAACTATTTTATCCCGAAAGCTTTCGGGATTTTAACCCTTGAACAAACAGATATGATTGGAATTTGCATCATAGAAGACATTGTAGATATTCAAAATGGATTGCGTGCCGTAATTGAAAGCGATGAGCGTCTGAAATGGATCGGGTCTTTCGACACGGCAGAATCTGCTATTGATCAAATTCCTGCTTTGAAACCGGATGTCGTGGTTACGGATATTAACCTTCCCGGTAAAAACGGGATAGAATGCGTTTTCGAACTGAAGAACAAAGATCCGAAGATTCAATTCATGATGTTCACCATTTACGAAGACAACGACCAGGTTTTTGAAGCCCTGAAATCAGGGGCAACAGGTTATATTCTTAAAAACACATCACCTGATAAAATTGTGGAAGCCATTGTAGAACTCCACGAAGGCGGAAGCCCCATGTCGCCGAAAATTGCCCGAAAAGTATTGCAGTCATTCAATATGACCAAAGAGAATCCGGTTATTCAACTGCTTTCAAACAGGGAACGGGAAGTGCTCGAATTGCTGAGTAAAGGCTATTTGTACAAGGAAATTGCAGACCGACTTGATATTACCTTGAGCACGGTGAAACGCCATTTAAATCACATCTACGAAAAACTGCAGGTGCAGAATAAAACAGAAGCTGTAAATAAGTTGTACGGAAAATCGTAACTTTTTGAATTGCGAATTGCGAATTGCGAATTCATTGATTTAAAAACTTTTCACTTTTACATTCTCAATTAAAATGATCCAAACGGTTGATTGACACGCCATTTTCCTTAGCGTAAGTTTGTTGAAAATAAACAACTATGAAGAGAAATAATCGTGTAGCGGAAAGATGTTTGAGCCACTTTGCCTATTTGTCATTTGCTGTAATGGTCGCGTTGACATCCTGTAAAAAGAAAAACCCGGAACCGGAACCTCCGGTAGAAAATCCAACTCCGACACCTGCAAATTGCAATGTCGTTGAAGTCAATGACGATATTAGTACTCCTACAACGTGGACTTCGGGGAATGTATACGTCATCTCGCAATGGATTGATATTGATGCTCCACTGGTGATTGAAGCGGGAGTGATCGTGAAATTCAAAAGTGTTACAGGCTGGCAAGTGTATGCGAAAGTAACGGCGAATGCTACTGAAAGTAACCCGATCATTTTTACCTCCTACAAGGATGATAATTACTGCGGAGACAATAACGGAGATGGAACAGCTACCACCGCGGCCAAAGGTGATTGGAGTTATTTAAACATGCGCGGTGATCAACATGGTTCTCTTTTCAGATACTGCAAGTTTTTGTATGGTGGTGGAGAAGGCGGAGGGCGTGTTGTCAAAGCAGATACAGGAACCGGTAATATCCATGATTTTACGTTTGACCATTGTACGTTTGCGCATACCTATGGCGGTACAAGTTACAGCACAGCTGCTTTTGACGGAGCGCAAATGAAAGACCCGGCTGTGAGTGTTGTTACCAACAATATTTTTTATGACAACTCTATCCCGATTCTTGTGAGTGGTTATTACGCATTGGATGCGAGCAATAGCTATCACAATCCGGATAACTCAAGCGAAACGAATAAATACAACGGCATCGTCGTATATGGTTCGGGAATGAGAAACACAACGGTCGTTTATAATGAAACAGAAGTGCCGTATGTTCTGAATGTCGGGGGAAACAATTACCTGACTTCAACAGGCAGCGAATTGTTCGTTGTAGGTCCCAATGTGATTATAAAAGTGAGTTCCGGAGGAGAAATTTCAGGATGGGGTACAAGTAATTTTAATATTCATCCTACAGCTGTATTTACTTCTATCAGGGATGACGCCCGTGGTGGTGATACCAATGGTGACGGCAATGCCTCTGCTCCCGCAGCCGGTGACTGGACGGGAGTGAATTTTGGATTTAATGACGGTTGGTATACAACCAATGTATTTTACAGCGTGCATTGACAATTTAAAAAAGATTCAAAATAAACACATCGTGCAAAGTAGGTGTGTACGAGGGAGAACACAACCATGGTGAGAGTAGCACCATTCCTCCCGAAGTGGGTAGTTGGGATGATTTTTGAAATGACAAAATCAACGCATATGTTTCAGGCGCTTGTATTTTGGATGCAGCATGCACACTAATGACCCGGAAATACCCACAAAAGCGGTCAGACTGTCAAGGAGTCTGGCCGTTTTCCTTTTTTAAGGATAAAGCGGAATGGTGTAGTCAAAATGGAGATTTGTGAGGTAACGGGGCTGAGAAAAACTCCCGACGCTCAATGAATCAATAGTTCCGCTTATGCGGATTGCATTCCCGATTGCCTGAGCACTGATTTGCGGATTTACAATGTCAAATGATCCGCTGCCACTTTGATTTCCCCAGGTTATGATGATGACCTCCTTGGTTTCATCGCTATCATTCCATTGTGAGGAATCATTGATCTTATTCGCCAGTAAGGTAGAAGTTAAAGGCGGAGGACAACTGCACCCCGGATCCAGTTCCTGGACAGGATATTCAAAGACAAAAGAAAAATCCAAAACAAGTCTTTCCATGCCTGGATAAACACTGTCATTCAGGTAAGGTCCTTTCAACCAGGTTCGTAAGTTGTAACTTTTGAAATTCCAGTCGTTCCACTCGTTTGTTTGAAAGAGTTGAGAAGAGATGCTGCCGGTATCCATCGAAAAAGTCTGCGAATCAACCAATCCGGAATGCTTTAAAGAATAAGCCGTTTTTGGTGTATTATCCGTTTCGGTTTTCTTCTTTTTGCAGGAAATAGTAAGCAGTAAAGCGCAAATAATAAGTAGAACTCCGGTTTTCATGATCCATGATTTTGCTTGAGTTGATAAGCCAATATAGCAAAAAACAAGATCAAAAAAAACAAAACATTTTGACTTTCAGTTAGTTCTTTACAATTCTTACGGTTTCTTTAAACGCTTCGGATTGAATAATTACCAGGTAAACTCCCGGATTCAAATCAAATAATTCAATAGGCTTTCTGAAAGTTCCACGGGCAATTTCCCCGGAATGAAGCTGTTGAACCAACTTACCGCTCATGTCATATAAATTGATTTCCGCTTGTGATTTTTGAGGAAATTGAACTTCCAAAGTGGTATTTTCAACCGCAGGATTCGGGAAAGCGACAGCTTTGTATTCGGTCGGGAAAGGAGTGCTGTTTTCATCCAATTCGACTTCTACGGGGATGATTTCTCCCAGGTAATTAAAATAATCCCCGGATGGATACCCTCCACCCATGATAGTATATTCGGTTGAGTATGTAATTTGAACGTCTTCAATTTCTTGCTCAGGTTGAATCACTACGACGTTTTCCCAAACAGGATCGGCATTCACAATTTCAACTGGCGCAATCGGCGGTGGAATAAAAAGTATTTTTTCTTCCGGAGCTTTTTCCTCTTTGGGTTCTTCGATGATTCTGGCTAACGCAACTTGCGTGTCGCTGATCTTTTTGCGGTCTCTTTCGTCTTCACAACTAAATAAAGTCAATCCGAAAACGATGAGTAAAGCTGCGATGAACAGGTGTTGAAAATTGCCTTTGTTTTGCTGTTTCCAGGCCTCAAATTCTGTATTCAATGCGATTTCCTGGCCAACAGTCAGTCGCATACAAATCGACTGATCTTTCATTTCCAGTAAGGTGCGCTTGATTTCTATATTTGATTTATCCGTGAAATCATGTACCTGTTTGGCACATTTTTGACAAAAAGCGCCTTTTTCGGTAGGTGTCATCTTACTCCAGTCTTCGGAACAAGCATCTTGAATTCCAACATGTTTCATAAGTTAAGGTATTTGATTCATATTCAGTTGATAGTATAGATGCAAGCTAAATCATTTTTCCATAAACCGGTGTAAAAAGATTTGAAGGTTCCGTTATCATTGATTAAAATGTCGCGATCAGAGAGTGAATACCTTCTAAAATGATATCTTTGAGAACAAATTTTGAAACATGATTCAACGAATTCAAACAGTTTATTTTTTGATTGCGGCTCTTTTGGTATCGATAACTTTGTTCGGGACCGAATTGTTTTCTTTTTTCCAGGTAAAAGAGGTTTATGCTACGGCATATCACTTATATATTGGAGATGAGGTTGCTTCGAAGACAGATTTTTGGATGCTTTCTTTGATCCAGATTGTTTTTGCCTTGATGATCATTTTTTCGTTTAAAATGCGTCATCGCCAGATTTTCCTGGGGTGGATCTTATTTTTACTGAATATTTTAAGTTCTGCCTGGATTGTTTTGGGGGCGAATGTTAAAATGGTCGAAGTTTCAAAAAATTTGGAAGCAGCAACAAATTTATCATTTGGAATTGCTTTCTATTTGCACGCAGCAGCATTCATTTTCGTATTCCTTGGAATCAGGGGAGTGAGAAAGGATAAAAAGACGATTGATTCGTTGAATAGATTGAGATAGTTAGCAATTACGAATTACGAATTACGAATTACGAATTACGAATTGTTTTTTGTATCTGTCTGTAAGCTAGCTTGGTAATTCGGAAACACAGTTCTTATAATTCGATAAATCTATATTGTAATTGCTTTTTTGCACAGATTCGTAAAATTGCGAATTGCCAAATTGACTGTTGCGCAAATCACGAAATCCCTCAAATTACAAGATAACAGATGATTAAGAGTTTGTTCGTTTTCGCTTCATTTGAAGAGAGAAATACGCAATAATTGAAAGAATTTATTTTTTCTCCGTGGAAACACTCCGATTATTAGCAAAGTTTCTAATTCGTAATTAGGCATTCATAATTCGCAATTATTCCTCGTTGCTACTGCACTAACGTTTATTGCAACTCAGTCTTCAAAAGCTTGCGCTTTTTCTTATCTTTGCACCCTTAAAACAACAAGCAATATGAATTTCCTTTCCGTTGAAAACCTGACCAAATCCTTTGGTGACCGTGTAATTTTCTCAGATGTTACTTTCGGGATTGATCAGGGAGACAAAGTTGCCATTGTGGCAAAAAACGGAAACGGGAAAACGACTTTATTGCGTTGTTTGATGAATCTCGAACAAATTGATTCGGGAAGGGTTGTTTACAGAAACGATATCCGTGTTGCATTTATGCAGCAAACCGAAACGCTGGACGATTCACACACCATTTTGGAAGCTGTTTTCTCACACGATTTGCCGGAATTGCAGATTGTGAAGAAATACAACCAGGCTTTGCGTGAAGGAAACGAAGAAGCAATCCATGCGTGTTACGAAGAATTGACCGAGCTGAATGCCTGGGATATGGAAGTGAAAGTGAATCAAATCCTTTCCGTATTGAAACTGGATGACACGAGCTTGTTGGTCGGAAGTCTTTCCGGGGGACAAAAAAAGCGTGTGGCTTTGGCGCAGGTATTGGTTGCGGAAGCTGATTTCCTGATTCTGGATGAGCCTACGAACCATTTGGACCTGGATATGATCGAATGGCTGGAAGAATATCTTTCCAAATCGAAATCCACGATCCTGATGGTAACGCACGACCGTTACTTCCTGGAAGTAGTCTGTGATACGATCTACGAATTGGAAGACAAAACGATCTATAAATACAAAGGAAACTTTTCCTATTACCTCGAAAAGAAAGCGGAACGCCAGGAGCAATTACAATCCACGATCGATAAAGCAAGAAATACGTTTAAGAAAGAATTGGATTGGATTCGTCGTCAGCCGAAAGCGCGCGGAACCAAGCAGAAAGCACGGATCGATAATTTCCAGGACGTAAAAAAAGTTGCCAGCCAGCGCATTGATGAAGATGAAATCGATATTCCGGTGAAAATGGAGCGTTTGGGCTCTAAAATCCTGGAATTACATAAAATCGGGAAAGCCTACGGAAGTAAAGTGATCCTGGATAATTTTTCCTATAATTTCCAGCGCAAAGAACGTTTGGGAATTGTAGGAAATAACGGAACCGGAAAATCCACCTTTCTGAATGTAATTCAAGGAAGAGAGGAAGTGGACAAAGGAAAAGTAGTAACTGGGGAAACGGTTGTTTTCGGTTATTACAGCCAGGAATTGATCAAGGTGGACGAAGATAAGAAAGTGATCGACGTCATTCGCGACATCGCCGAGTTTATTCCGTTGGAAAAGGGAAGACAGCTTTCAGCAGCACAGTTTTTGGAGAAATTCCTGTTTCCGCGCCACATGCACTACAACTTCGTTCATAAACTAAGCGGGGGAGAAAAAAGACGTTTGAAACTGATGACCGTTTTGATGTCGAACCCCAATTTCCTAATCCTGGATGAGCCTACCAATGACCTGGATATCTTCGTGATGAGTGTTCTCGAAGATTACCTGAGAACCTTTGAAGGATGTTTGATCGTTGTTTCGCACGACCGTTATTTTATGGATAAAATGGTGGATCACTTGTTTGTGTTTGAAGGACAGGGAGCGATTAAAGACATTATCGGAAATTATACCGAATACCGAAAACAAACTGCTGCAGATTACAAGAAAGACAAATCGGACGACAAGCCGGTTGAAGTCGTGAAAGTGAAGCAAATTGCAGAAGAAGCTCCGAAAGAAAAGCGTAAGTTGTCTTTCAAGGAAAAAAGCGAGTTTGACCAGATCGAAAAGGATTTGGAACGTTTGGAAGAAGAAAAAATGAAATGGACGAACGTCTTATCCGATTCAAACGCAACGAATGAACAGTTGATGGATGCAGGTGCTAAACTGGCAGCTATTGTGACTGAAATCGATGAAAAAACCGAACGTTGGATCGAACTTTCCGAGTTTGCTTAATGAACAATCAGTTTGCTTACCTGTATGGAATCCGCATATTGAATTTCAACAAAATACAGTCCGGAATCCAATCCTTTTAAGTCAATTTCGGCATGTCCGGTATGCATTTTCTGCGAAAATAAAACACCCGAAGCATTGCTGATGGTGAGTGTGAAATCGTGTGTTTCTGAAACCACAAAAACGGTGTTTCTGGCCGGATTGGGATAAATCTGAAATTCCTTTTGTTCAATTTCGGCAACACTTACGACGGCTCCGCAGCCGTTTACCGATTTCAATCCGTAAGTAGCATTGTTGACAATATCGTTTCCAAAGGCCGTCAAATCTGAAGCAGAACTCGTCGGCGACATTTCCCGTGCAGGTGAACAATCGAAGTTGAAATTCCAGGCTAGCCAACCAATGTTTCTCGGGCAGGATTCTTCCAGGATAACCGGGTATATCTGCGACAAATCATTTAAACCACATTCTCCCGGATTGCTTCCGTCCTGGTTCGTGGCAACTTCTCCGAAAACAAAACACACGTTGGTATTAACGGCTTCATCCAGTTTCGCTTCAATCTGACTTTGTGTATTGGCGTATCCGAACCAATAAGCATGAGCAGAAAAAATAAGGTTGTGCAACGGATCGGTAAGATTCATTTCTTCTGCAATGGAAAGCAATTCCGTAGAAGATTGTCCGCAGTCCGGGGCATCAATCATAATGGGAACAGTTACTCCGGCTTGTCTTAACGTGGCAATCGCCGCATTGTAATTGGTTTTGAAAGTGGTTAACTCCGTTGCGAGCGGTTGGGCGCCCCAGCGAACCATGTCAAACTCGTTTGCCAGGTTGATGATCAGGTTTGATTTATTGGCTTCGATCAAATCCAGGACAGCCTGATCCGTCCAGAAATCCATAACCGTAGAATTGAAATAAGCCCAATTGTCCTTGCAGGTCACATAACTGTCGTCGTGAATGCTTAAAACCGGAATCATTTTTTTGGCGATGCAATATGCAATGATGTTTTCAAGATGACCATTTTGAACGTATCCGTTTACTGTTCCGGGAGTTCCGTTCGTTGGCGGGCCGGGAATATCGCGCCAGTTTTGTCCGTCCGTATACCAGGGAATCCGCACGGAGTTTGCACCGGTTAAAGCAACCTGATCCAGGTATGTCTGATAATCAGCAGCGTTATCCAGGGAAATGTCGCCTTGGTTGATCAAGGGATAATTAACACCCCGTAAAATAATGTTTTGTCCGGTTGGAGTAGTGAGATTCCGGCCTGAAACGAGCAAGGTCGTCTGTTGGCAAAAAACCGTAAATGAAAGCACGGAGAATCCCGAAAAAAGAACATGTTTTAGCTTTTTCATAAGCAATACTTTTTACTTGTCAGTTCTTTTCAGTAAGGAATTCAATTGTAAGATATTCATTTTTAATGATATTATGATTGTTTTTTTTTGAAAAAGCACAAGTTTAAAATAAAATTTAGATTCATAATTTTAATATTTTTAGACAAGACTAAAAATAAGTTTTATATTTGTGAAAACAATTCGTCGTGCGCTACATTACTTTTTTTATTCTTTTCCAGATTTCTTTTGATTCGTTTTCTCAAAATCAAACCATTGATTCGTTAAAAACCGTTGCCGATACGCTGAAGGAAATAGAGGAAGTAACCATCACGGGAAGCAGAATCGCAGAATCGAAAAAAAACAGTGTGATTTCTGTTTCAACTTTGGATCAGAAATTATTTCGCGCGATTGCCGCAACGTCCATTTCCGATGCTTTGAAATTCTCACCGGGAATCCGGATGGAAACCAATTGCCAGACTTGCAATTACACACAGGTACGGATGAATGGTTTGGGCGGTTCTTATTCACAGATTCTGATTAACGGAAGACCGTTGTTCTCGTCTTTGATGGGCTTGTACGGTTTGGAGCAAATCCCGACGAATGTAGTAGACCGGATTGAAATTGTAAATGGTGGGGGTTCTGTGCTCTACGGTTCCAATGCGATCGCCGGAACAATCAATATCATTACCAAACACCCGACGGCTAACTTTTTCGAAGCTTCGGATAAACTTTCGCTTATTCAAAACGGCCCGATCGAACAGGTGATCCAGCTAAATGGTGCTTTTGTTTCGAAATCGAAGAAAAGCGGAATCCTGTTTTCAGGAATGAACAAAATCCGGGATGGTTATGACAGAAACGGAGACGGATTCACGGAAATTCCACGGGTAAACAACACATTACTCGGACTGAATGCGTTTCAAACACTTGGAAAATCGATTGAATTGCGGGCAGATTTCTGGGTTTTACACGAACAACGACAGGGAGGGCAGTTTTGGAAAGGAGATCCGCAGCAAGCAGAACAAAGTGAATTCCGGAATCAGTTATCAAGCATCGGGCAGTTTTCCGGAACCTGGAAATCGCGCAACAAAAAATGGAATATCCAGGCTTATACCGGATATCAGAAAACAAACCGCCATCATTATACTGGAATCGATCACGTAGATGCCTGGGGAAAAACCAACAATGTGACCTGGCAGTCTGGAATTCAAACCGGGTACATTCAGAAATTCGGTGAAAAGACCAAAATGACCTTGGTCGGAGGTTTGGAACATTATCACGATGCCATTCAGGATACCATTCGCGGATACGATTATTTCATTAACCAGGAAATCACCCAGTTTGCAGCATTTTTACAGGATCAGATGGATTTCGGAGAGAAATGGTCGGTGGTTCTTGGTGTGAGAGCAACCAAACATTCGATGTTGAAGCATGGAATCCTGACACCGCGCCTGGCACTTCTGTTTAAACCGAATGGTCAGTGGCAGATTCGCTTATCTTACGGAAACGGCTTCAAAGCACCACAAGTATTCGAAACGGATATGCACATGGCGTTTGCCAATGGTGGAATTTCCCAAATCCGCGTGGATTCAAACCTGAAAAGTGAAATCTCGCATGCTTATTCCGCGCAGGTAAACTGGAGTCGAAGAAGAAAGAAAATGTTGTATTCTTCCGAATCAACGTTCTTTCATACGCAATTGCTTCATTCTTTTGTGTTGAATGAAATTCCAAGCGATGATCCTTCCAAAACACTTCTTTTACGCACCAACGGTTCGAATGCATCCGTTAGCGGAATCAGTGAGTCGGTTCGTGTTCGCTGGCACAAATTCATCCAGGTCGATGTGAATGTAACAATCCAGGAATCGAGATACACGGAAGCGCAGCAATGGTCTTTGGAACTGGAACCGGTAAAACGCTTTTTGAGAACACCGAATACTTACGGCTCTTCTACCATTTCTATTTTCCCGGAAGGTTCCTGGTCGGGCTCGGTGAGTTGCGTGTACACTGGAAGCATGCTCGTACCGCATTTTGCAGGGGCTCCCGAAATTGCGCAGGATGAATTGTTGCACACAAAATCTTTTTGGGATTTGGGACTCAGAGCCGAAAAAAGCATTCATTTTCATCGTTCGGAGCAAACCATTCGTATCGGAGCGGGAATCCAGAATTTGCTGGATTGTTATCAATCCGATTTTGATACCACGAAATTCCGTGACAGTAACTTTATTTATGGTCCTCCGAGACCAAGAACCTTCTTCGTGGACCTGAAATGGGTACTTGGAAATAAACATGAGTGATAATCCTACCGAATAGCAGCTTTCTTTTGTGAATATGCTTATTTTTATGATATGTCCATTAAATTAGGACAATGCATAATTTTAAATGAAAAAAATGAAGCTCTCTTCCTTGATCGTCCTGTTGTTTTTCTTCTCGGCAAAATTACATGCCCAGATTTCTGATTCTGAAATGGAGAAACTGAAAGCAGATTGGTGGCTGGAATTAAAGAAAGAAGCACATCAGATGATCCGGAAAATGCCCAAAGAAGAAAGTATGTCGGATTTTGGGGATTCCGTCCAAAGACTGTTCGTCCAGGATACGTTTGTGCTGGAAAATATTTTACGCCGGCAATCAGATAAGGAGCCGACCACTTTGGGAATCAACAAGACTAATATGTTTGGTGCTTCGGAATACGAAAAACTGGTAGATAAGTACTTTTCCATGCTTCAGGCAAAAATGAAAAAGGAAGACCAGGACTTGTTGCTTTCCTGGCAAAAAGACTGGAAAAAAATGATGGCAACGGAACAAACTTTGATCGGAAAACTGATGCAGGAACAATACAGTGGCGGCGGAAGCATTCATTCCATTGAATATACTGCCCGTTTGATGAATCAACACAAGAACAGGCTTCTGACAATCATCGATTACTTAACCCACATGATTTAGTATTATGAAACATTTACTACTGTTTATTTCTCTTTTTTCGTTGACATCCTGGTCTCAGATGAAACCGGGATACGATAAGAACGAAGCAATTGAATTGCTGAAAGTTAATTTTCGTTTTATAGATTCCACGCGCTGGGATTCCGTACCGGGACCCGAACGTTTTGAATTGAAATACCGCTCCAAAACATTGGGTTTCGACAATAAATGGGATTATTGGGAAGACAAAAATGGAGTAGGGGTTCTATCACTTCGCGGAACAACGGGAACGTTCACGAGTTGGGGAGCCAATTTTTATGCGGGAATGGTTCCGGCAAAAGGTTGGATCAAAATCAGTGAGAAAGATACCTTCTATTACGAATTATCGAAAGATCCGAAGGCTTTGGTACATGTGGGCTGGACAACTGCTTTGGGCTGTTTGTGGAAAGACATGGATTCGGTGCTTTTTTCTCAGATTGACCAGGGAAAGAAAGAGTTTTACATCACCGGGCACAGCCAGGGCGGGGCTTTGGCTTATTTACTCACGGCGCATCTGCTGATTATGAAAGAAAACGGGATTATTCCTTCCGATGTGCAGTTCAAAACGTATTGCAGCGCTGCACCAAAACCCGGAAACCTGTATTTTGCGTATTACTATGAAAAAATGACGCAGCAGGGTTGGGCCTATAATACGGTGAATGCTTTGGATTGGGTTCCGGAATCTCCGTTTTCCATTCAGACGGTCAATGATTTTAATGCGATCAATCCGTTCCAGGACGCTAAAAAAGCGATTAAACAACTGCCTTTGCTCCCGAGATTGGTTGTCAGACATATGTACAATAAAATGAATCGTCCGACGAAGAAATCGCAGGAGCGTTTTGAAAAATACCTGGGAAGAAAAGTGGGAAAATTAATGACAAAGAATCTGAAAGGATTCGAACCGCCTCAGTTGTCTCATTCTTCCGGATTTACCCGTTGCGGAAACTACATTTTGTTGTATCCGGATGTGGAGTATTACCGCAAATTCCCGCAAGATCCGAAAGAGAAATTCATGAATCACATGCTGGAGCCATATTTGTTGTTGTTGGATAAGTTGTAAGAAAAAAGTTACTTTTAGCTCTGAGAAACACAGCAACCATCATGATCAGATTATTTTACAGTTTTGCACTTCTTGTGATTGTTCTTTCATGTAAAAAAGAAGAGAAATTGCAAGGGAATCAGGTTCCACATACAGATCATCTGGCTCCTTGCCCCTTGGATTTTCATCATTATCAATTAGACAGTGTCTTTTCAGGACCAAGTGAACGGTTTCCAAATGCAGTTTACCGGATTAAATTTTCTGATACAACCGATCAGAATCAATATTTAAGGCCTTATGATATTGAATGTGCCTTTAATATTGTTCCAACAACAGGAACTTATTTCCTGACTGAAACGATCAATCCTTCATTCGGAGAAAATCAAATGGCATTTAAAATGAATCTTGGTGCTTATGGAGTTAAATCGCTTCCAAATGAACCTAAATCAGTTTATGTGGAAGCAAATTCAGAATATTTGATCATTTCCTTTTGCAATCAGCCTATAAGATTGACAGACCTGGAATGGACGGGAAACCTGGGAGAATATACTGAATCCATGAAAGTGAAAAAGAAGTTTTAGAAAAGTCCCGGAAAATAAATTATATTTGAGTAACACTGTTTTATGACATACTTGATACTATTCACAATACCAGATGATTTCGCTTTTACCGGTGCGAAATTGCTCATCCGTTTTTCTGACAAAAATTAGGCAAAACACACTTTGTTGCTGTTTGATCGCGTTTGGTAAATAGTTTCTAGTAAATTTTGGTCTCTGTACGAACCGGGACGTCATAAATAGTCGGATAATTTAGAAACTAATTAAATGCAGGTATGCCGAATAAAATTCGTTTTTCAGAAACTCAAAAATTCAGACAATGGTGGTTGTGGTTCATTTTAGCGGGAACCAAGGGAATCATGGGATTCTTCATCGTAACGCAGGCAATGTACGGGAGACCTTTCGGGGACAGCGAGTGGGAAAATATCGGTTTACTGATCGGCTTTTTCCTGATGCTGATTATTTCCATGTTGTTTTTCTTTCTGCGCCTGGAAACCAAAATTTCGGATGAAGGGGTTTTTGTGCGGTTTTATCCGATTCAACTGAAATTCAGAGAATACAAATGGGAAGATATCAGCCAGATCTATTTACGGGAATATTCACCGATTGCAGAATACGGCGGTTGGGGAATCCGTTACAGTTTCGGTGGAAACGGAAAAGCGCTTAATGTTTCTGGTAAAACCGGTTTGCAGTTGGTACTAAAAGACGGTCGGAGATTATTGATCGGAACCAACAAAGCGGAAGACCTGGCGCAGATTCTAAGCGTATTGGGGAAATAATTACAGAAAATTTAAAAGGCTTACTTCGACTCCACTCAGCTGCCTTTTACTTTTTTATTCCTCATTTAAAGCAAGTTACCCGATTTTCACCGGTTCTCCCAGGAATTTGGAATCAACGCCGAATAGAATATCCCAGAATACTTTCATGCGGGCAAAGCGTTCGCGTACTTTCGTTTTGAAACCGCTCATTTTGGCAACGTCCTGTGCATTATAGCCATAAACGGTCATTCCGAAATGTTCTCCGAGATAAATGGCGCGTTCGTTGTGAAAACGCTGTGAAACGACGATTATTTCCTTTTGTCCGAAAACCTTTAAAGCGCGTTCCATGGAATCAAGGGTTCTGAATCCTGCGTAATCCAGGTAAATCCGGTTGGCCGGAATTCCTGCAGCGATGAGTGCGTTTTTCATATCCGTAGGTTCGTCGTAGGTTTTAATGCTGTTGTCGCCGCTTACTAAAATGAATTTCACTTTTCCGGCACGATACAATTCCACTGCCGCTTTGATCCGGTATGAAAAATACAGGTTGTTGTTTCCATGTTTATTGGTTCTGGATGTTCCCAAAACCAAAGCAACTTTCACTTTCGGACATTCACTTACCCGGTCAAAGATCTTTCCTTTTGCATTGGATTGAATGGCCCAACCGGCTCCGAAAAACCAGCAGACAAAAAATAAAAAAGAGAAAAGAAAGAAGCGTTTAATGAGTTTAGACCGCTGTGATTTGAGTTTCATGGATGACGTAAGATTTGGTGTAAAAGTAAGTGGAAATGAGGATACTTAAACAGGTTTGGTAAAATTTTTGGGATTGAACGAAATCCCTTGCTGTGATTGGGCTAATAGATGGATGTCTATTTGTGTTTTGAAGAGGATTCCGAAGATGTATTATGTTTAAATAATTCATGCTTCAAATCTCAAAATTGCCATATCGCAATATTACGAACGGACTTCATGTTTCCCTTTATTTATCTACTTATAATATACTTAGTTTTAATGATTTAACTTTTAAAAATCGTGGATTAAAAAGTGATTGCCAGTTCTATATGGTAAATCACTATAATTAACGTTCACCTTCCGGGCTGAATTATCTTTTGTCTTCATACGCGTTGCGTATTCTTCTGCGGGGAAAATGATTACATCATCTATATTTTGGAATTTCGCAAAACAAAAAAGCGAGACAAAACCTGCCTCGCTCTTCCACCTTATCTAAAGGACTATTACTACTTACAAATTAATGAGGATTTCTTCTTCCTGCGAAATCGGTTTTCTGAACACGATTTTCCCGTCGAAAATATCCATGACCACCGTCAGTGAAGTATCCAGGGTTCCTGCCAGAATGGATTTGGACAATTCATTCAGAACTTGTTTCTGAATCACCCGTTTGATGGGTCTTGCACCGAAATGCGGATCGTATCCTGCTTCAACCAAATGCTCTTTCGCTTCTTCGGTCATGTGCATTTTGATTCCTTTATCCAACAGCATTTCTTTCAACTGATTCAACTGAAGCTGAACAATTTGTTTCACATAACGCTTGTTCAAAGGAGTGAAGATGATTGTTTCATCAATACGGTTCAAAAATTCCGGTCTGATGGTTTGTTTCAACAACTCCAACACTTTAAACTTCGCTTTGTCCATTGCTTCGTGCAAATTCTCTTCCTTCACACCTTCAAAACTTTCCTGGATCAGATGCGATCCCATGTTGGAAGTCATAATGATGATGGTGTTTTTGAAGTTCACAGTTCGCCCTTTGTTATCAGTCAAACGTCCGTCATCCAAAACCTGGAGCAAAATGTTGAATACATCCGGATGCGCTTTTTCAATCTCATCCAGCAAAACAATCGAATATGGTCTTCTTCGAACTGCTTCCGTCAATTGACCACCTTCATCGTATCCGACATATCCCGGAGGCGCTCCGACCAAACGGCTCACGCTGTGTTTTTCCTGGTATTCGGACATATCGATTCGCGTCATGGCATTTTCATCGTTGAAAAGGAAGTCAGCCAAAGCTTTCGCCAATTCAGTCTTACCAACACCAGTCGGGCCTAAGAAAATGAAGGATCCGATTGGTCTGCGCATATCCTGCAATCCTGCCCGGCTTCTTCTCACTGCATCCGACAATGCTTCAATCGCTTCTTCCTGTCCGACAACACGTTTTCCAAGTTCATCTTCCAGTCGAAGCAATTTTGAAACTTCGCTTTCGATCATTTTGGAAACAGGAATCCCGGTCCATTTGGAAACCACGTCCGCAATTTCTTCCGCATCCACTTCTTCCTTGATGAGTTTAGAATTTGCCTGCAGCTCAACCAGTTTTTGTTTCGCTTCTTCCAGTTTCAATTCAGCTTCTTTGATACGTCCGTAGCGGATTTCAGCTACTTTTCCGTAATCTCCGGTGCGTTCAGCCTGGTCAGCTTCCAGTTTCAGATTCTCAATCAGCTCTTTTGTTTTTTGAACACCGTCTACGATATCGCGTTCTGCCTGCCATTTTGCATTGAAAGCATTGCGTTGTTCCTCCAATGTTGCCAGTTCTTTTCCTAAAGACTCCAGCTTCTTGGTGTCGTTTTCGCGTTTGATTGCTTCGCGCTCGATTTCCAATTGCATGATCCGACGATCCAATTCATCCAATTCCTCCGGTTTTGAATTGATTTCCATTCGAAGTTTAGATGCAGCCTCGTCGATCAGGTCAATGGCTTTATCCGGTAAATGACGTTCCGTAATGTATCGTTGCGACAATTCCACAGCAGCAATGATCGCAGCATCCTTGATCAAAACTTTGTGGTGATTCTCATATTTTTCCTTAATACCACGTAAAATCGAAATGGCATCTTCCGTATCCGGTTCATCTACCAATACAGGCTGGAATCGGCGTACCAATGCTTTGTCTTTCTCGAAGTATTTTTGATATTCATTCAAAGTTGTTGCACCAACTGCACGCAATTCTCCTCTTGCCAAAGCCGGTTTCAGGATGTTTGCGGCATCCATTGCACCTTCGCCGCCTCCTGCGCCCACCAATGTGTGAATCTCGTCAATGAACAAAATGATTTCTCCGTCTGCGTTGGTAACTTCTTTCACCACGGATTTCAAACGCTCTTCGAATTCCCCTTTGTATTTTGCCCCGGCAACCAAAGCACCCATATCCAAACTGTAAACAATTTTGGATTTCAGGTTCTCAGGAACGTCGCCATCAATAATCCGATGGGCAATTCCTTCCGCAATGGCCGTTTTACCAACACCGGGTTCACCGATCAGGATCGGGTTGTTTTTCGTTCTTCGGGTTAAGATTTGTAACACGCGGCGAATCTCGTCGTCACGACCGATTACAGGATCCAGTTTCCCTTCTTTCGCCAGCTCATTTAAGTTCTTGGCGTATTTTTCCAATGATTTGTATGTGCCTTCCTGTTGATTGGAAGTTATTTTTTCTCCGTTTCGTAAATCCATAATATTTTTTAGTACCGTTGATTTGTTGAGTTTCGCATCTCTGAGCAATTGCCCGATCTGATCTTTTGAGTCGATCAATGCCAGGAAAAGCAGCTCCACAGTGACATATTCATCTCCCTGATCTTTTGCAAGTTTCACTGCCAATTGCAGTGTTTCCTGTGCTTTTGGTGAAAGATAAATCTGTCCGCCGGAAACCTTGCTCTGATTTTCCAGGATTCGGTCCAATGCCAGTTGTATCGTTTGAGGATTCACTTGTGATTGCTTTAATAAATAAGGAACCACGTCGTTATCCTTTAAGAATATTCCTTTCAGTAAGTGCGCGTTCTCGATAGCCTGATGCCCTTCGGTTTGAGCATACTCTTGAGCCGCCTGAATTACTTCCTGGGTTTTTATTGTAAATTGATTGCTATCCATTGTTGTTCGGTTTTGTTTCCTTCTTTTCGTCAAATCACGAACCAAACCGAATTGGAACGATATTTTAAGACAAAAAGACAGTTTAAGTTAATTTAAACCGACAAAATGACATAGCAAATTCCGGTAAATCGAAGCAATTAAGTCGTAATTTAGCCGAAAAATTACACAGATGTCTAAGCTCAAAGAGGTTTACAAGAAGTTATATCCTTATTTTGTGGACGTATGGCAATACATTGTCATTATTGTCATTTTCATCATTGCCGCGATTTTTATTCTTTAGAATCCCTTTTACCAATGGAACAAACCTTTTTTTGAGTTGTTCAGGCGAAAAATCTTCCATACAGATCAAAACTTCTTAATCAGGTTGAAAAAGTCTTTATAGTACGGTGAGTAATTCTCTATAGTCGCGCTTTTATGAAGGTGTTTCTGAACATAAGAATAGTTTTTTCCGCTTTTGGTATTGATCAGCATGGAATACATGCTCAGATCTTTTCCTTCTTTGATCGTTTTTGGGATATAAACAAAATAAACATAAGGTATGAAGGGCGCCATGATAGTGCCAAAAATAATAGCAATCGGATTAAAATCAGGGAAATAAGAGTAGTCAATCTGTGTGAACAGAATTTGTGAAACACCTCGGGCCTTCGTAAATTCATTGATTAATTCATAATCGACAGATAAGGAATTGTTTCCGTTGTTGGCATTATTGATTTGTTCCATATAAGCAAGATACGTGTTGTACTCATTGAAATCGTTAGTCGTTCTCTGTACAATTGAATCCTGTGTCAGGATAATCGGGTTGAATCCTTGTTTTTGAGCGATGCTTGTGAGTGTTTTTAGGTATAATTTTTCGGCCGAAATAAGCTCCCATTGGGTTTTAGGTTTTTTGGCTTCAAAATGAATGTTTGGTTCCACGATCACAAGTTCTTTGAAACTGGCCTCTTTTTTCGAAAGCTCTGCTGTGTATGCTTTCCAGACTTTTTCCTGGTCGCGTCTGCTTAAAAGGTAAAACTGTTCGGAAGCTTCTTTCAGGGAATCATTGTGCTCTTTCAAAGCCTTGAATTTTCCAACGAAAGAACTGTCGCGAAGAATATCCGGAATAGCATAAATTGCAAATTCCGTTGAATCGAAAACAGGAATGGATTGGGACGAACGCTTTTCCTTAATCCGGCTGTATTTTGAACCTTCTGTAGGAGGAGTTGTTTCCTTTTTTTCTGCTGTTTCACTACCGGTTTTATTGAGTGCATTCACTGAAGCCTGCTGATACGTGAAAGGCTGATATTTGGATAAACTCACCGTTTGTTCCTGGCTCAGAGCTTCAACATAGAAGTTGTAAGAGTCCTCAAAAAATGATTCTCCGGCATGTTTTGTTCGCAGATCATAGATAGTTCTCAACCCGATGGTAGCCAACTCGAATGTGGTGCATCTGTTCAGAAATTTGTACAAAAGAGAAGATTCTCCTTCGATTTGATCGGATTTTTTGGTTTCTTCAAACTTGAACTTTAATTGAATGATGGACAACCATGCAAGGGCTTTCATTTTATCCAGGTAAAGCGAATTTGGAAAATCCTTCTCCATCAAAAAGATTGCATAGAGCGCACTGAATTCACTGCCTTCAATGATATTCAGACGAATGTTTTCGAGACGGCAAGTTGTTCGGATCTCAAAGAAAAGATCCTCATTCAGTACAAACGAATTGGTTCCCCAGTTTGCATATTCTGAAATAGCTTCCTGAACCGCCACTTTTCGTTTTTTTATATTCGGATGAGAACTGTACGTGTCATTGTAATTCTCTTCAGCAGTAATCGGTTTGATCTTCATATTGATCTTCTTCTCCGGAATTGTCATGTTTTCCGTATTGAAGTAAGTCATTGGAAATGCAACTTCATCGAAGGGAAGATAGGAATACATCAACACATCAAACGTTCCGGTCAATTCTTCCGAAGAATATCCCATCTGGTGATATCTTTTCAAGGCGAGCTGATCTGCTTCCAATTCCTTCTCCTTGGAAAATTGGCTGAGTTCCAGGATTTGATCCTGCCGTTTAACCGATCCTACTTTTTTGTAATTCAGGTATTCTTCATGGACATGCTTTTTTTCATAATGTGCAATTTCATGCGCCAGAACAAAAGCCAGCTGTGCTTCGGAAGATAATTGGGAAATCAAACCGGTTGTAACGAAAATGATTCCCGGAGCTGTTGAAAAAGCATTCGTTTCGTTAGACTTAATGGTGTAAAATCGCAACTCTTTCAGTAATTCCGGATCGTCTTTTAATAATTTGGAAGCCAGATCCTGCAGGTAAACAGAAACGTCATCTCCATAAGTGACATAACCTGAATACAGGATTTCGTCCAGGCGTTCATGGATCTTTTTCAGGTAATTTTGTGCTTCTAATTTTGTTTTGAATGCGAGCTTATTGGTTGCAAGATCATTGAGGATTTTCTGAGAAACTGGTGTACTGAAATCCGCAGGCATTTCACCTTTCGAAAGCAAGGTTTGGTACGTGTTGAAATCTTGTTGGGACAGCGAAAAAAAAGAAGTCAAAACGATCAGGATACTTACCTGGAACGTTTTGAAGATAGAATAAAGGTGATTCATTGTATTGTATATAACCGGGTGCAAAAGTAATCCAAAAATAAAAACAGGAAAGCAGCATAACATGAATAAGTAACTGGTTCCTGTGAACAGAGTCAGACTCAGCTATTGTCAATCAAATAGAATCGTTATTTTTGTTCAAAAAGTTTAAACGTTGGAAAATCAACTTGAATTATCAATCGTCGTTCCGTTATTCAATGAAGTAGAATCACTGCCTGAATTGCATGCATGGATCAAACGTGTACTCAATGAGCATAAACTCTCGTATGAGGTCATTTTTGTGGATGACGGAAGCAAGGATGGTTCCTGGAAAGTGATTGAATCCCTGAAACAGGAAGATTCCAATGTTCGCGGGATTAAATTTCAACGTAATTATGGAAAATCTGCAGCACTTCATGTGGGGTTTCAGGCTGCTTTAGGAAAAGTGGTTGTAACCATGGATGCGGATTTGCAGGATTCTCCGGACGAATTGCCGGAATTGCACCGCATGATCACAGAGGATGATTTTGATGTGGTTTCCGGATGGAAGAAAAAACGCTACGATCCGATCAGTAAAACAATTCCGACCAAATTATACAATTGGGCTGCCCGCAGAATGACAGGAATTTACCTGCATGATTTCAATTGCGGTTTGAAAGCATATAAAAATGTCGTGGTGAAAAGCATCGAATTGTATGGAGATATGCACCGGTACATTCCGCCACTGGCAAAATATGCAGGCTTTAACAAAATAGGCGAGAAGGTGGTTGTTCACCAGGCGCGCAAATACGGAACGACCAAATTCGGCTTAAACCGCTTTTTGAATGGTCCGCTGGATTTGATGACCGTTGCATTTATGGGGAAATTCGCCAAAAAACCGATGCATTTCTTCGGAGCGATGGGATCTTTATTGTTCATCATCGGTTTTGGAATCACCTTCTACCTGGCGATCGATAAATTATTCATTCATTCTACGGCAAAGAAATTAGCAGATCGTACGGAATTCTTCATCGCTTTGGCAGCAATGATCATGGGAGTTCAATTCTTTTTAGCCGGCTTCCTGGCAGAATTGGTTGGTCGCAATTCATCTACCAGAAATCATTACCTGATAGAAACGGAAATCTGAAAACCGCAATGAAACATTGGAATTTGGACAAATCATGGACTTTATTTTTGGATAGAGACGGGGTGATTAATGAACGGATTATAGGCGATTATGTGAAACGAACCGAAGAATTTAACTTGCTTCCGGGAGTTTCCAGAGCCATTTCCAAAGCCAACCGCCTGTTTTCACACGTGGTAGTTGTTACCAATCAGCAGGGAATAGGAAAAGGTTTGATGACCGAGCGTAACCTTTCGGAGGTTCACAGTTATTGTAGTGAGTTGTTGAAATCCGAAAATGCCAAAATCGACAAGTATTATTTTGCTCCTGCTTTGGCGTCAGAGAATTCTGCTTTGCGAAAGCCGGGTTCGGGAATGGCACTCCAGGCAAAAGCTGATTTTCCGGAAATTGATTTCGAAAAGTCGGTGATGGTGGGAGATTCCGATTCCGATATCGAATTTGGCAGGAAACTTGGAATGAAGACCGTGTTTATTGGATACAATGACGCAACCGATCACGCAAGTGCCGACTTAACCTGTGATTCGTTGGAATCATTTATAAACTTATTGGATTATGATAGTTAGGATTATTTTCAGTATGATGCTTTTTACTCCGCTTGTTTGGGGACAAACGGTGAATCAGAAAGATACGCAGGGCAGAAAACAAGGCGCCTGGCAAAAGACCTACCCGAAATCCCGTGCTTTTGAATACAAAGGACAGTTTAAAGATGATAAACCGGTTGGAACTTTCAATTATTACTATCCGTCTACAAAAGTAAAGGCAGTTATCAAACACGATGAGAAAACCGGTCGTTCCAGTGCAATCATGTATCATGAGAACGGAGTTGTCATGGCGAAAGGGATTTTCAAAAACCAGGAAAAAGACAGTGTTTGGGAATATTACGGACCATCCGGAAGATTAAGCACGAAAGAAACGTATTCGAAGGGGAAATTGAATGGAAATCAAACAATCTATTATGTGTTTGAAGATCCGAGTGACAAACGCGTGGTTGTTGCAAAAGTAACTCCCTATAAAATGGGAGTAATCAACGGAGAAGTCATCGAATACTTTGATACCGGAGTGGTGAAGAGTAAAGTAACGTATGTTAACGGGAAAAAAGAAGGCGTTGCAGTGACGAATCATCCGAACGGAAAAACGATGATTACCGAACGCTTTAAAGGAGGAATTCAGCACGGCTGGCAATCCGCACATGATCAGACCGGAAAGGAAACAGGGAAGCAGTATTACCGGATGGGAAAACGAATTGAAGGAAAAGAACTTGAAAAATATTTGAAGCAGCTGAAAGAAAAAGGAATCAATCCGAACGGTTGATTTTTCATCAAAAGCACCGGTTTGAATAATTTTAAAGTTTAAAAACCCTTTTTTTTTGTACTTTCGGTCTGTGAATAAACTCAGTATCATAACAATCGTCGCTTGCGGACTCTTGCTGCTTACATCCAATTCGTGTAAGAAAAAAGAAGAGGTGGTGGATATGTATTACGATTATTTCCCGCAAACAAAAGGACGATTTGTAGTTTATTCCGTTCATGAAGTGTTGGTTGACGCACAGATCAACCAAAGAGATACCCTCGATTATTTCATTAAAACGGTTATCGGAGACACAGTCATTGATAACCAGGGAAGAATTGCTCATAAGTTTGAGCGTTATAAAAGTTCTAGTGCATCCGGTCCGTGGAATATCCAGGATGTCTGGACGTGTATCATCGATGGTCCACGAGCTGAATTAGTGGAAGAAAACAACCGCACGATCAAATTGATTTTTGCCCCGAGTGAAGACGACGAGTGGAATATGAATGCATACAACACACTGGATGCTTTGGATTGTTATTATTCCAATTTGCATCAATCATATACCGTAGGCTCCAACACGTTTTCATCTACTGTTACCGTTGAACAGGAAGATTTCTCCTCATTTATAGATTCCAGGAGAAAATATGAAGTGTACGCAAGAGAAATCGGAATGGTATATAAATACTACCGGAATTTCATCATCAACAACGGAAACCCGAATAACATCAAAAAAGGAAAATTGTTGGAGATGAAAGCCCTTTCCTTCGGCCAGGAATAAATTTTTATTCGCTTTCAAACTACAAAATCCTTTTCAATTTTGTATCACCGGCATTCAACCTGAATCAGAAGATAAAAGGTTTTGTTGAATCCTTAAACGGATAGCAGTTAGTGAGTTATCATTTGACTTTGAATCATTCGAAAAATCATTCTTCAGGAGAATTTGCCTGAAGAACTTCCTGCAAATCAAAGCTCCCCACGTTTTTTTTCAAAAGGTTTTACACATAAGTTGACATTGATAACCTTAAATGATATATTTGCGGGCTTAAAATATATCAATCAAAATGCGTAATAAAGGATTTTTCTGGTTTTTAACGATTTTGCTTACCGCAGTATGTGTCTATCAATTGTCATTTACTTGGGTATCCATCAACGTTGAAAACGATGCTGAACGTGAAGCCCTACTAAGAGTCGAGGAGTTAAAAAAAGAAGCCGCTTTAAACGGTGATTCCGTAACCTTATCAAACGGAACAACTATCGATTTTAGTAAACCTGAATCATTAGAACTTGCTAAAGCAGCAATGATTAACCAGGTTTTATCTGAAAAGGCTGAGAAAGCAGTTTACCCGGTAATTGGTACAAAATTTAAAGATGTAAAAGCTCGTTCTTTGGCATTTGGTTTGGATTTAGTGGGAGGTATGAGTGTAACAATGGAAATCGATGTTCCGGAGTTCGTAAAATCATATGCTCGTAACCCGCGTGATTTAAAGTTCAGCAAACCGTTCGAAACTGCCTATAATATTCATACAAATCAGGGAGGTGACTTCATTGATTTGTTTATCGAGCAGTTCGAAAAGAAAAACAAAGGAGAAAAATTAGCTCGTATCCTTGCACTTTCTGAAGTAAAAGAATTGTCTTACAATTCTTCGAATGCAGATGTAGCAAGCTACTTCCATGATAAGATCGCAAGTTCAATGGATGGAGTAGAGCAGATCATGAGCCGTCGTATTAACCAGTTTGGGGTTGCACAGCCGAATATTCAGAAAGAATCCCGTAAGAATCGTTTGTACATTGAGCTTCCGGGTGTTCAGGATGAGGCTACTGTAGCAAAGAAACTTCAATCTACGGCGAATCTTCAGTTTTACGAAACATATACATTAAGTGATCCGGGAATCCAGACAGCTTTGAGTAATGCAAATGTTGTTTCAAGAACTCCTGAGATTAAAAAAGCAGAAGTTGATACAACGACTGTTTCTGATACAACAGGTGTAAATGATACAGCAAAAGCTGCTGCTCCGGTTAAACCACTTTCTTTGAAAGCAACAGGAAACAATAAAAAGCCTTTGTTTGATTACCTGAAAGTTCAGCCTGGAATGGGATTAGGAACTGCATCTGCAGAAGATGTTGAAAAAGTAAACGAAATCCTGAAGCGTTCGGATATCGTCAGCTTGTTCCCGGAAGATTTGAAATTCATGTGGTCTGCTGATTTGGAAGATGTTCAGAACGGAGGAAAAGCTTACGTATTATATGCGGTAAAAATTCCTGAAGGAGGAAAAGCACTTGTTGGTGGTGGAGATATCAAATCAGCAGTTCGTTCATACAATCAGCAATCTTTACAAACAACTGTAAGTTTGACCATGTCTGCAGACGGTTCTCAGAAGTGGGGATCCATGACAGAGAAAAACGTAAACCGTTCGGTTGCAATTACAATGGATGATGTTGTTTACTCTGCACCGGTTGTTCGTGATGCAATTCGTGGAGGTTCAACGGAAATTTCCGGAGACTTCAGTATTGCTGAAGCAGATGATTTAGCTGGATTGTTGAATGGTGGAGCACTTCCTGCACCATGTATCATTAAAGAGCAAACAAAAGTAGGACCAACGATCGGTAAAGAAAACTCTGAATCAGGATTGGTTTCATTTGCATTCGCTTTCCTTGCAGTATTTATTTACATGTATTTCTACTACGGAAAAGGAGGTTTGATCGCAAACATCGCTTTGGCTGTAAACGTTATTTTGATCTTCGGTTGTTTGGCTTCTTTCGGAGCAGTATTGACTTTAGCAGGTATTGCAGGTATCGTATTAACAATCGGTACGGCCGTCGATGCGAATATCCTGATCTTTGAACGAATTAAGGAAGAGAACGCACAAGGAAAATCTGCAGAAGAAGCCGTGAACATTGGTTTCATCAAAGCATTGCCTTCTATCATCGATGCGAACGTAACGCACTTGTTGGTTGCGATCATCTTGAAAATCTTCGGACGTGGTGAGATTGAATCATTTGCAACAACATTGATCGTGGGTATTTTCACATCCGTTTTCTCTGCAATCATTATTTCTAAATTGATCATTACTTCTTCGATTGAAAAAGGAAGAAAAGTTTCTTTCAGTACGAAGTTTACACATAACATGTTCTCTAACTTCCATTTCGATTGGATCGGTAAGAGAAAGTACTTCTACATTTTCTCTATCACAGTTTCCATCTTAGGAGTTGTTGCAATGGCTTCCAGAGGTCTGAAACAAAGTGTTGAATTTACCGGAGGTAGAACATTTGGTGTGAAAATGGAGAAAGCAGCTGATATTGAAACGATCAGAAATGCAATGGAATCTGTTTTCATTGAAAAAGACGGTGAGAAATCAAACGTTGAGATTAAAACGAAGTCAAACTCGTACAACGTAGAAATTACTACCAACTACAAATTGGCTGATGCTTCTGCAACTACTGAGGTAGAGAATAAAATGAAAGAAGGATTTGATAAAATCAAAGATAAATCAGGTGAAATCCAGGTAACGGATATCCGTTCGATTTCCGCTTCGGTTTCGGAGGAAATGTGGTCTTCTGCGTCGCTTTCGGTTACGTTGGCTTTGATTGCAATCTTTGCTTACATCTTCATCCGATTCGGGCAGTGGCAGTACTCGCTTGGAGCAATCATCGGATTGGCGCACGACGTTTTGTTCGTACTTTCAGTCTTTGCATTACTTCATGGATTCCTTCCATTCAGTTTGGATGTGAACCAGGCATTTATTGCGGCGGTTCTGACAGTAATCGGTTACTCGATGAACGATACCGTGATTGTCTTCGACCGTATTCGTGAAAGCTTGAACTTTGATAAGAATCAGCACGAGCATAAAGAAGTAATCAATGAAGCATTGAACAGAACTCTGAGTCGTACGTTCAACACTTCCATGATTTTGTTTGTGGTATTGTTGGTAATGTTCATCTTCGGTGGACCGGCAATCAAAGGATTCCTGTTTGCGTTGTTGATCGGTGTTGTAATCGGAACGTACTCATCATTGTGTGTAGCAACACCAATTTTGATCGACTTCACGAAGAACTTCAAGATCAAAAAAGAAAAGAAATAATGATTGATCAGATATCATGAAAAAAGCGGCTCGATTATCGGGCCGCTTTTTTTGTATATGAGAGTTTATAGAATATGAATAAAAATCTTTGAGTCCTTTGTACCTTGCATAACGTCTTTCAGACTATGCTTCGTCTTCAAAAGCGTTGCTTTTTCTTCTTTGCATTTAATAAAAAAACAGCAAAAGCTCAATTGTTTTTTTAACGGAAAGTATTCGTTTCAGAAGACACCTTTTTGTCTTTTTCTTCTTCATACTTAATCAATGACATTCTGATTAGATGATCTCCGAAATTTCGGGCGAAATTGTTGTTTTACATTCTTTTTACAACCTTTTATTTTGAGAACCATCAAAATAGAAAGTAAATGTCATGATTGTTATTGTATCACTCGTTCTGGCTCTTTTGGTAGGAAATATTCTTATCCAGAGAAAAGATTGAAAAAACAGGCCTAACCGTTAAACGGGATTTTTAAAAGATCGGGATTTTTCCGGAGGTAATATCTGAGAATGGTCCGCACATCTTTGTCTTCCGGATGAAGATCAATGTAACGAAGCCAATTGCGGTGTATTTGCTTGACGGCAAAATATGGAACAAAACCAAAACCACGATAAGAACCATTTTCGATCCAAACAACGCTCTTTTCACGTTTGTCTCTTCCACCTTCAACAATGAAGAAACTATCGTCGTCAAAAGTCAGGGAATTGATGAGTTTCAGAACACGTTCGTTATAGGATTCCGGTTCTTCCATGCTGACGCACGCGCCGTGACATTTTTTAACCTGGTAGCCGAAGCAGCTGCCTGTACTTTTTTCCAGGCCGCATAATTTCTGACACAACTGGTGCGTTTCCACCAGCATGAAAATATAATCGTTGGCTTCTCTCTTGGTGGTAAAGGTGGTCAAAGGAACACTGGAAGACTTACTGATTTTATCGACATACAATTGCAGATAACCTTTTTGGTCTTCGAAATAAAACAACCCGTATGCGTATGTATTCTTGCGAAGTGCACGATTGTATACCGGCTTGTGAATTTTAATCAGTTCCGATTCGAACAAGAGAGCAATAAGTTCAGAGCCGGTCAATTCAAATTCAATCCGCGCAATTTCCTGGCGCATAATGGATCCTTTGAGTGTTTTCACATTTTTGAGATGCTGTTCAATGCGTTTTCGGATATGTTTGCTCTTACCGATGTAAATCAGCTGATTTGTATCATTAAAAAACTTGTAAACTCCCGGTTTGTTCGGAATTTCCTCCAAAGCTTCCAGGTCGAGATTCGGATGAAGAATTTTGGGGTTCACATCTTCCTGGATGAATGTTCCCAAACCTTTTGAATCCGTTGCATACAATTTGGTAAATAAATGCGCTGTAGCTTCAGCATCGCCTTTTGCACGGTGACGGTCAGTCAACTCAATTCCGAGTGCTTTCGATAGTTTTCCGAGACTGTAGGAATCGTGCCCGGGAAGAACGTACCTGGAAGCTCTTACCGTGCATAAATGTGCTTTCCGGTAATCATAACCCAAGAGTTTGAATTCATGACGGATAATTCCGTAATCAAAGCCCACATTGTGAGCAACGAAAATACAGTCTTCCGTAAATTCGATGATCTGTTTGGCGATTTCGTAGAACTTGGGAGCATCTTCCACCATTTTGTCGTGAATCCCAGTGAGCCGTGAAATGAATTCGGGAATCGGCATTTCGGGATTGACCAAGGTAGAAAAGGAGCTGATAATTTGCATGCCATCGTGCTTATAGATCGCGATTTCCGTGATCTTCGAGGATTTTGTCGATCCACCGGTTGTTTCGATATCTACAATGGCATAATTCATCATGCAAATTTACTGAATTTTTTAGCTGAAGGATGCTTTCGGAATTCAAACTCAAGTTAAATAAGTTAAACAAGGAGTGGATAATATTCCTTAACTTTGCCCAAAATTGTATCAAAATGGCAAATAAGAGATTAATCAAAAAACAATTGAACGGAATGATTATCGACGTTCTTGACGAATGTTTCTCCATTCAATTGTATAACGATTCTAAAACTGAAGCTACTGACAAGTTGATTGATGAAGCATTGAACTTCGGAGACGATGTTTTGGCAAAGATTCACGAAGCTAAATCAAAAAAAGATTTTCCTGCTATTCGTCAGATGATGGAAGACAAAGGAGTTTATTTCATCGAGGAATTGAACGGTTTGCAATAAGATTTGAACAAATAAGATCAGGAGCTCATTCTTTTAGTAGGATGGGCTTTTTTGTTAATTGAAAAGTGACTTCGACTTCGCTCAGTCTTCTTTTCAATGCTCCATTTTGCATTATCAATTAAATTACGCTCTGAAATACTTTTTTAAATCCAGTAACGGTTTTTCGAAGTAGCGATAGGAAAGAATGGAAAGTGTGCTGTTTATAAAGAGTAAAGCGACGAAATAAAGAGTAAACCAACCGATGTGTTGGTTCATATTCAATACTTCGAAGATTTTACACAGGTAAAAGATGACAATGCAATGGAAGAGGTAGAATCCGTAAGTCAATTTTCCTGCTCGTTCGAAATACGGAATGCGATCTGCTTTAAAGAATGAGTTTTTTGCTAATAATTGCTCTGTTAGAACAAAAGCAAAGAACAACCCGGAAATAATTCGCTCCAATGCGATCAATTTTCCCGGAAGCAGGCGCGGAGCAAGAAATAAAAATCCTATTCCTGCCAGGTAAATGAGTAAAATCTGCCATTTTTTCAATTTCCCGATGAATGGAATCGTTGACTTCTCAAAAATCCACGTTGCCAATAAACCTCCGATCGCCATATCCGAAATCACGCTCAAAGAATGAAAGTAAAGGATACTTTGGTTATCGGCATGAAAAAAGCGAAAGACGACAGAACTGAGGATGACCAGCAAAAAGAAAATCTGAAACGAACGGATTGATTTCCATTTGAGCAGCCCGATAATTAATCCCCATCCGAGATAGAACTGTTCTTCGATACTCACGCTCCAGGTTGCCGTCAAAAAGTTGATACTGTCTTTGCTTCCATTGATAATTTCATCAAAATTTGACAGGAACAGGGCATAACGCCAGAATTCATGAACGGTTTGACTTCCAAATGGCAGGTTTGGAAAAATGAAAAATCCGAAGAGAACGACAACGAAATACAAAGGCCATAAGCGCAGAATTCTTCGAATGAGGAAGAAGCCGATGAGAATTTTCCTTTTTTCCCTGAGTTCTTTTAGAAGTAAATAGGTAATCAGAAATCCGCTGAGAACGAAAAACAAATTCACCCCGTAGTGCCCGATTGAAGTCAGTTTCCGGACAACCAGCATAGGTGTCGAATCGAAAAAAGTTCCCCAAACTTCCCTGTTAATAGTGAAACCATGAAAAAGAAAAACCATCAAAGCACCAATGAATCTTAACCCATTTAAGTTCTCAAAATGAATTTTCGTTTGCTGCATGTGTAGTCTGTCCTTTTCGGGTTGTCCAAATGTACTTATTTTTTGCAGGAACGATTGTAAACTCACCTGCTATTCATAAGTCAGGCGATAGCTTTTTCTTTTAACTTTGCACAAATTTTATCTACATGGCATTCGACATAGCAATTATCGGTGGTGGAATCGTTGGAGCAGCAACATTTTACAAATTGCAAACAAGATATCCTGATCTGGCAATCGTATTGATTGAAAAAGAAGCGAAACTGGCAGATCATCAAACAGGAAACAATTCAGGTGTTATTCACAGTGGTTTATATTACAAACCGGGATCTTTAAAGGCAAAGAATTGCGTTGCCGGAAGACACGAGTTGGTTGCTTTTGCTAAAGAACATCACATTGCTCACGATGTTTGTGGGAAAGTTGTTGTGGCAACCGATCCGTCTGAGTTATCCAACATGGATAAAATTTTTCAAAACGGTTTGGCGAACAACACGGAAGGAATTGAAATGATCGATGCGAAGCGTGTCAATGAAATCGAGCCTTTCGTAAAAAGTATCGGCGGAATTTGGGTTCCTTGTACCGGAATTATTGATTTTCGTGGTGCTACTGAGAAAATGGCTGAAATTGCTCTTTCCATGCAGCCGAAAAGTGAGATGAAATTGAGTCATGAAGTGATTGGAATTGAACGTTCATCTGAAAAAACAGTTATCGCAACCAATAAAGGAAATATCGAAGCGAAATACCTGATTTTTTGTGGAGGTCTTCAGGCAGATCGTTTGGCGAAAAAAGACGGTGTGAAGCTAAAAGAAAAAGTGGTTGGTTTCCGGGGTGATTATTACGAATTGACCGAAGAAGCGAAACACAAAGTGAAGAACTTGATTTATCCTGTTCCGAATCCGGATTTTCCGTTCCTTGGAGTGCATTTTACGCGTATGACCAATGGCGAAATCGAATGTGGTCCGAATGCCGTGTTCACTTTCAAACGTGAAGGATATGGAAAAACAGACTTCTCCATGAAAGATACGTTCGATGCTTTGACATATAAGGGAACCTGGAAGTTGTTTTTCAATAACATGAAATTCGGAATTGACGAGTACAGACGTGCTTTCTCAAAACGCTTGTTCCTGAAAACACTTCAACGCATGATCCCGAGCTTGACAATGGAAGATATTCACCCGGGAAGAGCAGGAGTTCGTGCGCTGCTTTTGGCAGAAGATGGCGATACCCGTGACGATTTCCGTTTTGAATTCCATGAAAATTCGATTCATGTTCTGAATGCTCCATCTCCGGCTGCTACGGCTTCGTTAGCAATTGGCGGTCAGATTGCAGATGAGGCGGAGAAACACTTCGGATTGAAATAACTCTAGTCGATCAGGCATTTGTAGAAATGATAATTCTCCCTGTTGAGCGTGATGTGATATTGGTGATTTGAATATTCCAAATGAATTAGGTCTGCATCCTTGAGTGTCCTGATGTGGTTGTGAATAGTTGTAACTGACATATTCAGTATCGAACACATATCTGTATTACGAAAGGATTTATTTTCATTTAGAAGTCGAAGCATTTTTGCCCTTGCAGGATGCGCAATTGCTCTTCCGAATTGCGAAATGTTGATTTCTTCGTGTGTGTATTTACCAGCTTTTATTGCTCCCATTTGAATGCGTTTAAAGTGTTTATTTACTTTAAGTTAGGGTAAAAGTTCAGTTTTTCAAATAGCAAAGTTGTTAAATTTCAATATTTCTGTGTTGCGACATTTAGATATTTGAACATAGCAATATTGCAATATTCAAATTTTACAATTCGAAATCTTAAAAAGCGATTTATACGTAAATTAGCTATTATTACAAGTAATTAGTATATGAAAATTCTCATTTCCCCGGCAAAATCCATCAACGAAAACTGTTCCTTTCCCGAATTCAATTATACGCAACCTGCTTTTTCCAAGGAAGCAAAAACGTTAGCTACGAAATTGAAAAAGTTAAAGGCGAAAGACATTATGGAACTGATGCATGTTTCAAAAGACATCGCCGAGTTGAATGTGAACAGAAATAAAAAGTGGTACCTTTCTGCAGAACCAACAGATGAAGTGAGACCTGCGGCATTTTTGTTTACGGGCGAAGTATATAAAGGATTGGGAATAGAATCTTTATCCGAAAAAGAATTGGAAAAAGCACAGCAAAATCTGAGAATTCTGTCAGGAATGTATGGTTTACTTAAACCAATGGATCTGATTCACCCATACAGATTGGAAATGGGAACGAGATGGGACATCAAAGAGAATGTTGCAAACTTGTATCAATTTTGGGGAGATAAACTGACGAAATCTTTATTGAAGGAAACAGAGAAGAACGAAGCAATTATCAACCTGGCTTCCAACGAATACAACAAAGCAATTGCCTGGAAAAAGATAAAGAATCCGGTTGTAACACCTGTTTTTAAAGAATTTAAAAACGGAGAATACAAGGTTGTCATGATTTTCGCGAAACATGCGAGAGGAGCAATGGCGAGATATATCATTCAGAATGAAATAGCACATGTGGAAGATTTGAAAGCATACAACGTAGACGGTTATGCATTTGATGAGAAACAGTCGACAGCAGCTGAATGGGTTTTTACCAGATAAAAAACATAAAATAGGAACATTGTTTCGAAATAAAACAATTGTCTTCAAATTCTTAACATTTTACTGATGAAAACTTACCTTTGCTTTAGGTAAGTTTGCGCTTTCTTTATGTAACCTTGCGTCTTCAAAACTCATCCCAATGGAACAAATTAGTGTCTTTGATATTTTCAAAATCGGAGTAGGGCCGTCGAGCTCGCATACGATGGGACCATGGAGAGCTGCACAGCAGTTCATCAACCTGTATAAAGTCAATCCCGGGATTAGTGAAATCAAGCGAATTCATGTGGATTTGTACGGTTCATTGGCCAAAACAGGAAAAGGACATGGAACGGATATTGCCGTTTTATTGGGATTGATGGGAGAAGATCCTGTTACAATTGAGGTAAATACAATCAATCCGAAATTCGAGAAAATTCACCAGACAAAGACACTGGAAATCTGTGGTGAACAGGTTATTACGTTCGATCCGGAAACGGATTTGATTTTTCATTTCGACAAATCACTTCCCGGACATCCGAATGCCTTGACATTGACAGTTACGATGATGGACGGATTTGAAGAAGCACATACGTATTATTCCGTTGGAGGAGGTTTTGTTGTAAAGGAAGGAGCAGAAGAAAAAAGTGCTGCAGATTCAGTTCAACTACCGTTTCCAATTGAAACAGCTGCGGATTTGAAAAAGTACTGCGAAGAACAAAAGGTGGGAATTTCTGAAATCGTTATGCAAAACGAACTTGCCTGGAGACCTCAGGAAGCAACCATTTCCGGATGTTTAGAGATCTGGGATGCGATGCGGGAATGTGTTTATCGCGGAGTTAATACAGAAGGAGTTTTGCCCGGCGGATTGAATGTAAAGAGAAGAGCATACGAAATGAGTCGAAGGCTGTTGAACGGAATCGCTTGTAAAGACTCGAAAGATTTTATCAAACAAATTCAGGCTACGAGCAATATTTTTCAGAATACCTTGAATTGGGTGAGTTGTTTTGCCCTTTCGGTGAATGAAGAAAATGCAGCATTCGGAAGAGTGGTAACAGCTCCTACCAATGGTGCATCCGGAGTCATTCCGGCGGTTTTGATGTACTATGTTTGTTTTGCCGGAGGAACGGAAGACAAAGACATCATTCGTTTTATGACAGTGGCTGCTGAAATCGGAAGTATCTTCAAAAAACGTTCAACAATCTCAGCCGCAATGGGTGGTTGCCAGGCTGAAATCGGAGTTTCATCTGCAATGGCCGCCGCTGCTTTAACCGAATGTTTGGGCGGAAATCCGAATCAGGCGATGATGGCTGCAGAAATCGCTATGGAACATCATTTGGGATTGACTTGTGATCCGATCGGTGGATTGGTTCAAATTCCATGCATTGAGCGAAATACGATGGGGGCAATCAAAGCAATTACTGCGTGTCAGCTGGCATTGCAGGGAAATCCGGATACTGCAAAAGTTTCATTGGACGGAGTCATTAAAACCATGTGGGAAACCGCTTTGGATATGAATGAAAAATACAAGGAAACTTCTGATGGCGGATTGGCAACGAATATTCCGGTGAATATTTCGGAGTGCTAGATCATTCAAGAGTTCAAAAATGCTTAATCAAGCTATGGTTTGAGAGGTTAAAGCCATTGAACCTTTTGAACTTCTTTCAACTTATTGAACTTTTTTTTTCGAAAGAATTTGCTTTTATCAATTTCTTTTAAGAATCTTTGCATCGTAATTCTAAGCGAGAATACAACTAGTTTATACAGAAGAGGCGAGAGACGGACTTTTAGACCCTCTGGCAACCAACTTTAAGTCACGACGATAAATGTCGGGATTGGAAAACCGGTGCCAACTTCCGAGACTAACACGCAGTGTAGTTAGTCGAATATAAAAATTGTGTTTATGAAAAGTGCAAAAATTTACGATCAAACATTCAGCCCGAATCCCGGGACAAATCCTCTATTTCTTTCTTTAAGCCGAATGTGTTGTTGTTGCTGTTAATTCTTTCAGCTCAGTAGTTTCTCATTTACAACACATTTTATGTCAACAAGTTATTCGAAGGCTTTGCTTTTGCAGCCAACACAACATATTTTTTCGCAAAAAAGCGATTTTACGCTGGAATCTGGTAGAAAACTGTCGGAAATTTCCCTCGCTTACCAGACTTGGGGAAAACTCAATGAAGATCAATCAAATGTAGTTTGGGTGTGTCATGCACTTACAGGGAACCATCGCGTTCAGGAATGGTGGGACGGTTTGTTCGGAGAAGGGAAGTGTTTCGACCCGGAAAAAGACTTCATTGTTGCAGTCAATGTTCCCGGAAGTGCTTACGGATCGACAGGTCCTTTGAGTGAAGAATTACACCCGGAAGAATGTTTTGATACCTTTCCGGTGCTGACAATCAGGGACATGGTAAACGGATTGGAATTGGTTCGCAAAGAACTGAAAATCGAGAAAATTAACGTGTTAATCGGTGCTTCTTTGGGCGGACAGCAAGTGTTGGAGTGGTCGCTTCTGATTCCGGATAAAATCAATCACATCATTCCGATTGCAACAAATCTGAAGCATTCTCCATTCGGAATTGCATTCAACGAAGCACAGCGAATGGCTATCGAATCTGATCCGACTTTTTTCTCGAAAACCGAACATGGCGGACGAAACGGCTTGAAAGCTGCACGGGCAATCGGGATGCTGAGTTATAGAACATATGAGGGCTATAAAATCACGCAAAGTGAAGACGATCATTCAAAGTTCGACAACTTCAAAGCGAATTCCTATCAGCGCTACCAGGGCGAGAAATTAGCCGGAAGGTTCAACGCATTTAGTTATTGGTATTTGTCCAAAGCAATGGATTCGCACAATGTTTTCAGAAATCGGGATGAGAAAGTGTTCGAACGATGTCTCATGCCTGCTCTGGTTATTGGAATTGATTCGGATCTCCTTTTTCCGATTGCCGAGCAGGAACAAATCGCAGAAATATTGCCAAATGCAGCATTAATCCGTTTGCAATCTGAATTTGGACACGACGGATTTTTAGTGGAAACGGAAACATTGGCAAATCACATCAAACAATTTTTAAAAAACAACTAAGATGAAAAAACAACTCTCAATAGGATTATTTGGTTTCGGATGTGTCGGAACCGGTTTGTATGAAGTTTTAAACAAAACAACCTTGCTTCAGGCTTCGATTAAACACATTGTGATTAAAGATCTGAGCAAAAAACGCATCATTGATCAAAGTTACTTCAGTACGGACGCGAACCGCATTTTGGAAGATGAAGAAATCAATGTGGTGGTGGAATTGATCAACGATTACGAAGCTGCTTACGACATCGTTACCAAAGCTTTGAAAGCAGGGAAACACGTCGTTTCGGCAAATAAAAAACTCATTGCTTATTACCTGGACGAACTGGTTTCCCTGGCAAAAGAGAATAACGTGTCTTTTCTTTATGAAGCGTCAGTCGGAGGCTCTATTCCGATTATCCGAAACCTGGAAGAATATTATAACAACGATTCGCTTTCGAACATCAATGGAATCGTAAACGGAACGACGAATTATATTCTCACGAAAACAAGTGAAGGCCAATCGTTTGATATTGCACTGAAAACTGCCCAGGAACTGGGATTTGCAGAATTGGATCCGACTTCGGATGTAGATGGTTTTGATGCCAAATACAAACTGGTTCTATTGCTAAAGCACGCATTCGGATTTACAGCGAAGCAAGACCAGGTATGGAATTACGGAATTCGCCAGTTGAAGGATTGGGACGCAATCTATGCACGTGAAAAAGGTTTGAAAATTAAATTGTTGGCATTCGGAACGCGAATTAACAACCAGGTGATTGGTTTTGTAGCTCCGCACCTGATTCTGGATAATCATTTTGCATTCAATGTGGAAAATGAATTCAATGCAGTAGTAGTTGAAGCCTTGTTTTCAGACAAACAGCTGTTTTTAGGAAAAGGAGCAGGAAGCCACCCGACGGCAAGTGCGGTGCTTTCCGATATTTCTGCGTTGCAGTTTGATTACGCCTATGAATACAAAAAATCAGCAACGGAAGATAGCCTGAGTTTTGAAACTGATTTTGCAGTGAAAGTCTATGTCAGCGCAACTTCACAGGAAAAATTAGATGAAATCGAATTCCTGGAAACGCATGAAACGTATTCCGGACAATCTCACAGTTATAAAATCGGGATTCTTGCCTATGAACAGATTTTAAAGCAAAATTGGAATGATGCGTCCGATTACTTCCTGGCAGTTATTCCCGATAGTGTTCAATTGACAAAAAAATCCGATCTTGAAGCGAAAAACAAAACGCATTTAATAGAGGAATTGTCATGAAATTGGATTTAAAATTGGTAGAATCTCCATTTGTATTGGAAGTTAAAAATGAATCAGGTGTTTCAATTAAAATGGATGCTACCGAAAAAATCGGGGGGAAAAACAAAGGAATGCGCCCGATGGAAGTGTTGGCCGGTTCACTGGCCGGTTGTATGTCGATCGATGTTTTGCTGATTTTGCAAAAACAGCGTCAGGAGGTTACTTTTTACGAAATAAGCATCGAAGCACACAGAAAAGATGCTGTTCCGGCAGCATTTGAAGCATTTCACTTAATTTTTTCCTTTAACAAAGAAGTGGATTTGGAAAAAGCAGAAGCAGCTGTCAAATTGAGCCATGAAAAATATTGCTCGGTTTCAGCATCCCTGAATCCGCAAATCAGTATCAAAACAGAAGTCAAACATCAATCATGAATAATTACAGAAGTGAAACCTTAGCAATCCGCATTCAAAATGAACGTTCTCAGGAAGCAGAACACAGTGTTCCGTTATACCTGACATCGAGTTATGTTTTTGAAGATGCAGAACAAATGCGGGCGGCTTTTTCCGATGAAATTGAAGCAAATATCTATTCGCGCTATTCGAATCCGAATGTAGATGAGTTGCTGGAAAAGGTTTCGCGCCTGGAAGGTGGAGAAGCTGCCTGGGCAACAGCAACAGGAATGGCTGCGGTTTTCACCACTTTTGCGGCCTTGCTTGAAAACGGAGATCACATTGTTTCTTCCAAATCGGTTTTCGGATCGACGCACCAATTGTTTGTGAATATTCTTCCCAAATGGGGAATCACAACGACTTATGTGGATGCAATCGATTATGAAGCTTATGAGCAGGAAATCCGGCCCGAAACAAAAATGGTTTACATCGAAACTCCTTCTAATCCTGGTTTGGATATTATCGATATCAAACGCCTGGCCGCAATCTGTAAGTCGAGAAATGTATTGCTGGTCGTTGACAATTGTTTTGCAACTCCGGTTCTACAACAACCGCTTGTTTTGGGAGCAGATATTACCATACATTCCGCAACCAAATACATGGACGGACAAGGACGCGTTTTAGGCGGATTGATTGTTTCGACAAAAGAAATCATTGCTAAAATTCAGGCATTTGCCCGACATAGCGGTCCGGCCTTGTCCCCGTTCAATGCATGGGTGCTTTCGAAATCGTTGGAAACACTGCATCTGAGAATGGAAAAACACTGCGAACAAGCATTTGAAATTGCAAAACGACTCGAGAAAAACGAGTTGGTGGATTGGGTAAAATACCCGTTTTTGGGCTCGCATCCACAGCATGATATTGCCCGGGAACAAATGAAACACGGTGGTGGAATTGTGACTTTTCAAATCAAAGGCGGATTACAAGCCGGAAGAAAATTCCTGGACAGCCTGAACTTGTTTTCACTTACGCCGAATTTGGGCGACAGCCGCAGTATTGCAACGCATCCGGCTTCCACAACGCATAGTAAACTGAAACAGGAAGAACGCGAGGCGGTTGGAATTTCTGATGGTTTGGTGCGTTTGAGTATTGGTTTGGAACACATCGAAGATATTTGGGAAGATTTGGAAACCGCTTTAAATGCGTGATCCTTGTAAAAAAAATAGCGAAATAGTATAAATCCAAATCGTGCATATTCACTATTAGGCAATTCGTAATATTACGAATTGCCAATTACCCTTTATTGCAAAATGACTGATTATCAGATTTGCGATGTAATGTTTGAGATGATTTGCTGTTATCAAAACAGGAACCTAAAGCTTATATAAAGCCTTTTTTAACAATTGTTGGATCAACGGATTCCTGTAACAAACTACCTTTATCGTCATGGAACATTTCGTGACTATCAGGCCCAAAAATCAACTGGTATCCAAATACATTTCCTATTATTATTTCCATTCTTCGGACGCATCGGACTTCCGGAAAAACTACCTCTTTTATCCTCATTTCAAGCACGGATTTACAGTTTATAAGGAAGGTGAAAGCTTCCGGACCTTGTTTGTAATGAATTACAACCGGCAAATTCCTGTTGAGCTGACAGGTTCTTTTCAAAAAATCGGCGTGGCATTCAATCCTTTGGGAATTAATCATTTTGTTTCTGTTCCGATTTCAGAATTGTACAACCGGGAAAATGTTTCCTTTTCGCATTGGAATCCGGAGATTTTTCCTGAATTAAACGAAGTGTTTAATACGATGGAAACCGAGTTGAAACGGGATTTGCTGGATACTATTTTTGAAAAGCGTTTCAAAGAGAATCCGGAATTAAAACAGGTAGAAGAGGCCCTGAAACATATTTTTGAATCCTTCGGAACAATCAAGGTAGATGAATTGGCAGTTAAAATCGGGATCAGCAGAAAAACATTGCTTCGCCATTTTAAAAAGCATCTTTGCTGCTCAATCGAAGAATACAAAAAAGTTGTGAAGTTCCGGATGAGTATCCAGGGATTACATAACCTGGGATTGAAAAATCTGACGGAAGTTTCTCTTTACAGTTTGTACTACGATCAGTCTGATTTTACGAACCGGTTTAAGGAATTGACAGGACAAAATCCCAGTACTTTTTTTGCAACGATCAAAAAAATGGGCGAGGAAGATATTTTTTGGAAATTTGAGGATTAAGAGTCCCAATTCTACAAGTATTTCGTTTTTGACCTCCTTAACTTTGTGCTTTATAACAAAGCCCAATAAATATCAAATGATCAGAACCACATCTATTTTCAGCGCATTGATTTTTACGTGTTTTTTCTGGGTGCGGAACGCGCATGTACACGCACAGAAAGAACAAACGTACGATTCATTGGTCAAGCTGGCATTTGGTCTTTATGAAATTAAAGAGTTCAAAGCCTCCGCAGAGAAATTTGCGGGGGCTTTTGTCGTTTTAGGCGAAAAATCAAACCCGGATGATCGCTACAACGCCGCTTGCTCCTGGGCTTTGGCAGACGAATCAAATGCTGCTTTTGAACAATTGTTTCAAATCACCAAAAGCGGATATTACACCAATCTTGAGCACATTACTTCCGATTCGGATCTCAATTCCTTACACAAAGACAAGCGTTGGAAGAAAGTCATTGAGCAGGTAACAAAAAACAAAGAGAAGGAAGAAGCGTATTACGATAAATCCTTAATGCACAAACTGGATTCGATTTATGAGGAAGACCAGGGAACACGGATCAAAATGAATGAGATCGGGGAGAAATATGGTTGGAGTTCTCCGCAAATGGATTCATTGTGGAAGATAACTAACCTGAAAGATTCCCTGAATTTGATTGCAGTAACACACATTTTGGATACGAAAGGCTGGTTGGGAGTACAGGTTGTCGGCAGAAAAGGCAGTTCTACTTTATTTCTCGTAATTCAGCATGCTGACCAAAAAACACAAGAGAAATACCTTCCGATGATGCGTGAAGCGGTAGCGAAAGGAAATGCTTTGGCTTCAAGCCTGGCTTTACTGGAAGACCGGGTAGCTCTTGGACAAGGAAAAAAACAGATTTACGGAAGCCAGATCGGTTTTTTCCAGGCAAGCGGTGAAAATTATGTACTGCCATTGGAAGATCCGGATAACGTAGACAAGCGCAGGGCAGAAGTCGGATTAAACAGCTTGCAGGATTATGTTTCCTACTGGGGCATGACCTGGAATGTGGAGGAATACAAAAAGAATCTTCCGAAGTATGTGGAAGAACAGAAGAAATATCACCGGGATTAACCACTGTTCCTGTCGCGATTGAGAAAATCACTGTGTTAAAAATAATCTAATAATTTTTTCGTACGAAATGTTTCGTATGTTTGTGGTCTCTATAAAATCACAAAACAATATGAACATTCAAACAGCTTTAACGTCAGCTTTACTTTTAGCCGGCGCATGGTCTTTTGGACAACAAAATAAGACGGAAACACGGCTGGATTCCTTGTTTACGAGTCTTGCAGCACAAAATCAGTTTAACGGGAGCGTATTGATCGCAGAAGAAGGAAAAATCCTCTACAAAGGTGGAAAAGGTTATAGCAATGAGCTGTCAAAAGAGTTGAACAATACACAAACCATTTTTGAACTGGGGTCCTGCAGCAAACAGTTTACGGGTGTTGGAATTGCATTGCTTCACCGTGAAAAGAAGTTGGGTTATACAGATGATATTACGAAATACTTTCCGGAACTATCCAACTTCAAAGGAGTAACTATTTATGATCTGTTGCGTCACACGAGTGGTATTTCCGATTATTTGTATGCAGGATCTTTTAGTGACAAATGGAAGAATGACCGGATTGCAACCAACCAGGATTTGGTCAATTATCTGGCAGAAACAAAAGACACATTGGAATTTGCGCCCGGATCAAAGTACGAGTATATTAATACCAATTATGTACTTCTTGCAAGTATTATAGAAAAGGTGTCCGGGCAAAAATGGGGGGATTATTTAACCCAAAAGATCTTCAAACCATTGAAAATGAATCGAACGTTCGTTTACAATAGAAGATATGAACCAAAAAAAATAAAGAATTATGCTATTGGATACGATTGGGTCGATAATTCCTTTGAGAAAGTAACCCAGGATGATCCGAAAATCGGATACATGACGGTTTATTACATGGATGGGATTTACGGAGCTGCTAAAATAAATTCTACGGTGGAAGATCTTTATAAATGGATCAATGCAATCAAGAACAACCGACTTCTGACACCAAAAGAATTTGAAGAAGTGATGGAGATTACCAAAACTTCGACCAATGAAGAGATTCTTTATGGTTTTGGATTCGAGGTCCGTAAAAGAAACAATGCCATCTCCTACGGACATACCGGAAGCTGGGATGGCTACATGACGCTGATCCATTACAATTCCAAAAATGACCGTACGATTATCGTACTGAATAATTTCAAAAATGGTGTATTGCCATATGAAACGATTAGCGAAATCATTGATAATAAAACATGTTCCAATGAGTTTGTAAAGAAAGTAGATCAGAAAGAAGAAGTGATCAAACAATATGTAGGTGAATATGCAGACCCGGAAAATCCGGATGAAAAGCACGTGATCACTTACCTGGACGGACATTTGGTTTACAACACAGATAAAGAAAACTGGGACATACGGTTTTTCCCTTCAGCAGAGGGAGTTTTCCAGGCAATTCGCCAGGGTGGCACAAATGGAGTGATGGAATTCACCCCACAGGAAGACGGAACGATGAAACTGGAAATGCTGATGTACGGACGAGTTATCGGAAAAGGAGTCCGAAACTAATTACAAATTATTGAAGCTAAACATCTGAAAAATAGATTGTTTAAGATTATTCGTGGAGTTTTAGCTACATAATTAACTTAAATTTGGTCGCAGGCGATCATTCGTAATTCGGCATTTGTAATTAAGCGTTATCTTTGCTCCAAAATAAAAAGTATGTCACAAGATATTCAAGCAGTTAGCTACTGTATTGGCTTAAGCGTTGCAGATAGCCTATTACAACAAGATTTGGGTGGAATTGATCCGACCGTTATGGCGGAAGCAATTTCAGATGTTTTTCAAGGGAAAACAATGAAATATTCACCGGAGCAGGCGAACGAGATCATTCAAAAATATATCCAGGAAATCACAACTTCTAAGTTTGAAGTATACAAAAACGAAGGAGAAGATTTTCTTGCTGAAAACGCAAAAAAAGAAGGTGTTACAACAACGGATTCCGGTTTGCAGTACGAAGTAATCGAATTGGGAACAGGTACGAAACCAAAAAACACGGATACGGTAAATGTTCATTACCATGGAACGTTGATCGACGGAACAGTATTCGACAGCTCAATCACACGCGGAATTCCTGCAACATTCGGAGTACACCAGGTAATCAAAGGATGGACAGAAGCATTGCAATTGATGCCTGTCGGATCGAAATACCGTTTGTACATTCCACAAGATTTGGCGTATGGAGCACATCCACACCCGGGAGGAGCAATCAAGCCGTTTATGGCGCTTGTTTTTGATGTTGAACTTTTAGGAATTGAAAACTAAGATGAAGAAACTAATTCTAGCATCCCTATTACTGGCGATGACATATGCTTGCGGAAGCGATTCTGCGGAAGCAGGTGCAAAATCATTGCCATTGGACTCACCGAAACGACAGATTTCCTATTTGATGGGATCTGACAATGCCGGACAAGTATTGCAAGATCCGAACTTTGCGAAATACGACAAAGCGGAAATTCTGAAAGGATTTAAAATCGGTTTGGATGATGAGAAATCTTTCGATGCAAATTGCCAGCAGACGATTCAGAAATTGTTGGGACAAACACAACAGGAATTCCACGAACAATATGCAAAAGATGCTTCTCTTTGTATCGGGAAATTCCTTGGAGGAATGTTCAAAACAAGCTGGGAACAAGCTAAATCTTACAATGAATTTGACAAAGAATATTTGATCTACGGTTTTGAATTGGGATTGAATAAAGCGGACACCTTGATTAAGAAAGAGGTGAGAGCTACGATGATGAAGGACTTCATGACGAAGATCAACAACCGTGTAATGGCTGAAGTAACGAAAAGAGAAAATGCATATTTCTCTGAAGTGAAAACAATTGCGGGAATAAAGGAATTGCAAAACGGAATCTTCCTGGAGACAATCAAGGCTGGAAACGGTGCGAGTCCAACAGCTGCAAGCGATGTAAAAGCACATTACGTTTTGATGAATACGGAAGGTGATACCTTACAATCATCTTTGAGCAATCCGCAAATTCCGGTCTTCAACTTAGGATCAGTAATTCCGGGATGGACAATCGGTATTCCTGCCATGAAAAAAGGAGGGAAGTATAAATTGTACGTTCCGCAAAACATGGCATACGGAAAACAATCTCCGGATCCGAATAGTATTCCACCGTTCGCAACACTGGTTTTCTACGTAGAACTTGTTGATTTCGGCCCGATGGGTACTTTGAAATAAGCATTGAAAATCCTTCGTCAACCGGCGGGGGATTTTTTGTTTTAAGGAGAATGTTCAAATGTTCAAATGTTCAAATGTTCAAATGTTCAAATGTTCAAATGGTTTTTCCTTAAACAACTTTTCACTTCTCGTTGAACCCATTGAACCCTTGAACTTGTTTTAACACTTTTCACTTTTCCATTTTCAATTCTCAATTCTCAATTAAATCATGGCAGTTAACCAACACGTATTCGATTCTTTTCCGGAGCTTAAAACCGAACGCTTGCACTTACGGCAAATCCGGCTTGAAGATGCGGCAGAGATTCTGAAAATGCGTCAGAATAAACAGGTGAATCAATTTATCGCACGGAATTCTATGACGGATGCGAATGATGCGGAATTATTGGTGGAAAAGACGAACCAGGCTTTTGAATCGAAGTCCGGAATTGGCTGGGCGGGAATTTTGAGAGATCGAAGCGAAATCATCGGAACCTGCGGTTTCAATAAAATCGATTATCTGAACAATCGTGCGGAAATCGGCGGAGAGCTTTCTGTAGATTTCTGGGGAAAACACCTGGCAATAGAAGCCGTTCAGGCAATTGTTACCTTCGGATTTCATGAAATGAATCTCCACACGATTGAAGCCATCGTTTCACCTCAAAACAGGGGTGCAATTTTCCTCTTGGAACAGGTGGGATTCGAAAAAGAAGCTCATTTCAAAGAACGAATCTTCTTCAATGAATCTTACTTCGATATGGCTGTTTACACGCTTTTTAAATCACAATTTGAAGAAAAAGGCAATCCGGTAGATTAAAGGAATCAACGTTCCGTTTTCCTTTTTCATGAAATATCCGGTTCTGAGCGGGCTGTTTGCATTATCGATAATATCGTACATAATACCGGCATTTAAGCGGAAATTTTGTTCTTCACCGAAAGCGTGAGAAAAACCGAAACCAAGTAAGCCGGTTGGCGCCCAGGCTCTTTTGGCTGAGATCACTCCATTTGCATAACTATACGGATTTGAAAGCATTTCGAATTCAAAACCTACAAACAGGTAATTGAAAAAACGGGCGTGAACGAAGGCTCCGCCACCATAAACAGAATAGGAACCCGAAAGACCGGTTTGCGGACTCTTGTATGAAGAAAAGTGATAACGGAGAGAAGGACCGAAAGAAAGGTATTTGTTTCGGACAATCCCGAATTTTAATCCCAATCCTCCCGTACCACCGTAACTTCCTGCTGAAAAGTGTACATCCGCCCCGACTTCATAATAAGGTTCAAAGCGGGAATTGTTTGTCTCTTCATCATCCACATATAATTCGGTATCAACCTGGCTGAAGCTTGTAAGAGAAGCAAAAAGAATTAAAAAGAATGTAAATAACTGTTTCATAGTATTGCGATAAGTGTTTCTTCATGAATATCGTGTTTGCCTTCAAAACGGGCAATATGGATTCCTTTCGACCGGTAATCGGAAATCAGGGGTTCCTGTTCGGATGCGGGAAAAAATTCATCTTCGGTTCCAAGAACAAAAGTACATTTTTTTGCAATCGATGTGTGTTCTTCAATCGTCAGATCCGGTGGATAAACGCTGGCCCAGGAAATAAAATGGTCGCAATTGATTTTGCCGTATGACAACCATCTGGCAGCAGTTGCGCCGCCCTGGGAAAAACCTAAAACCGTGATTTTTTCAGCAGGATATTGTTTACTGATCTCCCCGTGAAGTAAATCAAGTGATAAGACGTTCAAACGAATGTCTTCTTCTCTCCATTCGCGGGTCATCCAGGATGCACCGACTCTTCCGGAAGTTCCTTTCAAGTAAAAACGGTGTCTTCCTTCCGGGAATACGAAAAGCGTGTCATTGAGAGAAACTCCGGCAAATTTGAGATGAAAATACGCAACCAACTGACCGTAACCGTGCAACACATACACGATGTGTTTTACCGGTTCTTGAGGGATAATCAGGTGATATCTCAGAGACGACGGAACTTCAATAACAGCTTCTACGGAACTCATGCTTTATGATCTTGGAGGTAAGTTTTTAGCAAATTCAGGATAAAGACGATACTTTTTAGCAACCGGATCCAGGAAGAATTTAAATTTCAGGGTCTTTTTCTTCGTGATGGAAGGAATGTACTTGTAAATATCTCCGATATTCTTGGTGTGACCATCAATTTCACTTTCATAAATGGCAATATCCATTGGAATCTGGTGTGGATTTTCTTCGTATTCGTGAAGGAAAGCCTCAGGATTGTTTTCTCCGGCATGATCAAAGTATTTCCATTGGAAAACCATCATGAAATCATGCTCATTGAATACGGAGAAATAGGATTTCCAACCTGAGTTCCGAATTCGGTAACTGATGATGACATCTTTCCGGGTTGGGGCTACAATGGAACGGAATTCCACATCCAATTCTCTTCCCGGACTGGAAGGAGCAAAAATCGGGTTTGAAATGCGGTCCATCGCTCCGTCGTAATAGAAAATGTAATTGTAATTCCCGGTGTAGCCCACTTCTGCGGCTTTTGCCTCGTTTTTGTTTTTAATGGATTGATTGATTGCGTATTCCATCCTGTTCAAAGTAATGACCGCATCTTCAATCGTATCGGCATTGATGTATTCCTTGTAAATCCGGATACTGTATTTTTCATTGGCAGGAATAGCCAGAGACGCCGTGATTTCACGTTTTGCACGGGCATCAAAACTTTCGTTGTTCTTTTTACTCGCTTCTGCTGATTCGGCAGAAGTCGTTGAAGAACTGTCGTCGTCTTCACAAGAGGTGCTGATAAGTAAGAGGCAAATGATGCCAATTGAGAATGATTTCATATGGTTTAATAATCAATGTCTAAGTTAAAACGATTCTTCAGGTCGAAAAGGTTGCTGTTTTTCTTTGCTAATTTTTCAAAACGATCCGGACCATTCAGGTATTTGACTTCTTCCGGAGCATCTTTAATCAATTCCAGCTGAATAACCAGGTCGTAATTCTGTACTTCCTTCCGGATATAAGCCATCACTTCCCCGATTGCGCCTTCAAGCCGGGTTAACTGAATAGTATTGTCGACCTCGAACTGAAAAGTTGTTTCATCCAACTGAACAGGTTCGCGTTTGATCATCACGTGATAAACCTGGTCCTGACCGTTCAATTTTTGAGTGTGAGCCATGGTTTTCCACAAACGCACGACATCATCGCGGTGAAATTCTTTTCGTGGTAAATCACTGGTGGCAACAGTCGCTTTCGCTTTTTGCTGCTCAATCATGTGATTGATCGATAAGTTATTGGAATTCAGATTTCCTGTCGGAGCTGAGAGAACTTTTGCTTCCGGTTTGGTAGAAAAAGCCACACGTTCCGGAGTAACTGAAGGTTTGTTTACAGGTTTGCTCGGCTCATTGCGCAAGCTTTGCCCTGCAAAGGGAATGATTTGTACAGGATCAGTTAAGGATTTTTTTTTTCAAGCTCAGATTTAACCGAACAAATTTGCATCAGTGTCAGCTCAACGAGTAATCGCTGGTTTTTGGCAGCTTTGTAATCGACATCGGCTTTACTCAAAACTCCTAAGCAACGCAACGCCATTGCTCCGTCTACTTTTTTAGCCTGTTCGATGAAGAGTTTTTCTGTTACTTCACCAACTTCCAGCAAATTCGCTGTTCGTGGATCCTTACAGATCAATAAGTTTCTGAAATGTTCCGCCAATCCGACTAAGAAATGATGTCCGTCGAATCCTTTTTCCATGACGTCGTTGAACAACAACAAGCACGCAGGAATATCTTCATTCAAAGCATTTTCAACTACTTTGAAATAATAATCGTGATCCAGTACATTCAGGTTCTCCAATACAGCTTTATGCGTAATGGTTGTACCACAAAAACTGACGATCTGATCAAAGATGGAAAGCGCGTCACGCAAAGCACCATCCGCTTTTTGAGCAATCAGATGAAGTGCATCCGGGTCGGCAGAAATAGCTTCCTGTGTAGCCACGTGCGCCAAATGATCCGCAATATCTTTTACCTTGATTCGTTGAAAGTCAAAAATCTGACAACGGGAAAGAATCGTAGGAAGAATTTTATGCTTTTCAGTGGTTGCCAAAATGAAAATGGCATGCGCCGGCGGTTCTTCCAATGTTTTTAAAAAAGCATTAAAAGCTGCTGTCGACAACATATGAACCTCATCGATGATATACACCTTGTGAGTTCCCAACTGCGGAGCAATCCGAACCTGGTCGATCAATCCGCGGATATCGTCCACAGAGTTGTTGGATGCCGCATCCAATTCATAGACATTCAGTGAAGCACCTTCGTTGAAAGATTTGCAGCTGTCACATTGATCGCAAGCTTCAACAGATTCAGTTCTGTTAAAACAATTGATTGTCTTTGCTAAAATACGGGCTGTGGTCGTTTTTCCAACTCCACGCGAACCACAGAACAAGAAAGCCTGAGCCAGATGCTGGTTCTTAATCGCGTTTTTTAAAGTGTTGGTAATTGCCTTCTGCCCAACAACCGTATCAAAGGTCTGGGGTCTGTATTTTCTGGCAGAAACAACGAAATCCGACATGAGAACAAAATTAGCTAAAGTTTCTCAAAGAATAGAGAATTGAAAATGGTAAAATTGAAAAGTTTTGAAAAATTGAAAATGAGTCAGGACATAAAGAGGGAAGAGTCAGGAGCGAAGACAGATTAGTAGTTGTCGGAAGATTTTTCAATCCGGACTCTAAAAGTCTTGTCTCCTGGCTCTTTCAATTTTCAACCATCGCTTATTACATCGATTGGTTTTCCAGGATTCCCAATTCTCGGATTCGTTTTTCAAGAATGTTTGAGTATTGAAGCGCTTCTGATTTCCCTCCTTCAATATATGCTTTCTGAATCCATTTCTTGGCATTGTCAAGATCATTCAACACTTCATACGCAAGTGCCATATTGTAAGCTGCCCGCGCTTTGATCTTGGATTTCGGATTCGATTCATATTCTTCTTTCCAGGTATTCAGAGCTCCTTCCCAGTCTCTTGTCAATGCCTGCCGGGCACCAATTTTCATTCCGCCTTTTTTCCCGATATACATCATACGCTGTTCCCAAAAATAAAGTGGAACCAGGTCGTGTGCGAACGATTCTCCGGTGTAATAACTTACAGTTGTCAAGGCATCATTCCGCTTAATCAGACGCGCAATTGCTTCTACCGGATTCGCAGAGCGCTGCACCCAGGTTTTATCTTGTTTGTAGCGATCCTGGTATACGATGGTTTTTGTTGCCGGATAATACAATCTGAAACCTGCTCTTGCAGTTGCTTTTCCCGTAATATCAACCTCTGCCCCATAACCGTTCAAAACATTCTGAACCGTATTTGTAACAGTCGCTGCCGGATTGATCACGCTGAAATCCGTATCAAAAAACTCCAGGCTCAAAACAGCATCCGTTTCGTATCTTTTACAAATACTATCAACTTGTTCCCAGTTCATGGTAGAACCAAAATCCACACTGTTGCTTTTGGAGGCCATCATGGTACTGTCACAGCGTTTGATCTGGAAACGGGTACTTGTTCTCAATAATTCATCGATTCCGCGGATGCATTCATTGGAGAGTTCCTTGTCTTGTTTGGGAGTTTCCAAAGTCAGGGTTCCTTCAAGCAATCCTTGTTTTCCCGAAATGGAATGATTTAATAAAGTAAGTGAACGGATGTTGCGGTCCACTGAAATTGTTGCCGGCTTTTGAACTTGAATCTGCATTCCCTGCGTTGTTCTGCAGGAGCTGAAAATCAGCAAACTAAAAAGGCTAATTGTAAGTACTTGTTTCATAGTTTTTGCTTCGTTGCAAAGATATCTGAATCTTTGAGATTTGTAGTATATGAGATGTTGTAACAGAAACAAACAAAGTGCCAACTTTTTGAGAGAATAGATCCGGATGGAAATAAAATAATTCGAATCTGAACGGGCAGACAAAGAATAAACCAAATTAGTCTTCTATCTTTGCGTAAAATTCAGTACATGAAAGTTTATAACAACATATTGGAAACCATTGGTAACACTCCTTTGGTGAAATTAAACAAGCTCACAAAAAACTGTAAGGCAACTGTTTTGGCGAAAGTTGAAACAACCAATCCGGGGAACTCTGTGAAGGACAGAATGGCCGTTAAAATGATTGAAGATGCTGAAAAAGCAGGATTATTGAAACCGGGAGGGACAATCATTGAAGGAACTTCAGGAAATACAGGAATGGGCTTGGCTTTGGTTGCAATCATTAAAGGTTATAAACTGATTTGTGTATTGAACGATAAGCAGTCGAAAGAGAAAATGGATATTTTGCGTGCAGTTGGTGCGGAAGTCGTGGTTTGTCCTACAGCTGTTGAACCTTCTGATCCGCGTTCATACTACTCTGTTTCCAAAAGATTGGCGAAAGAAATTCCGAATTCCTGGTATGTGAATCAATACGATAACTTATCGAATCGATTGGCGCATTATGAGCAAACCGGACCTGAAATTTGGGAACAAACAGAGGGAAAAGTAACTCATTTTATCGTTGGAGTAGGAACGGGCGGAACTATCTCAGGAGTTGGTAAATATTTGAAAGAGAAAAACCCGAATGTGAAAATTTGGGGAATCGATACATACGGTTCAGTTTTCAAGAAATACAAGGAAACTGGTATTTTCGATGAGAATGAAATTTATCCGTATATCACGGAAGGAATCGGGGAAGACATTCTTCCTGCAAACGTGGATTTCGACGTGATCGATTTGTTCGAGAAAGTAACGGATAAAGATGCGGCGGTTTACACACGTCGTTTGGCTCGTGAAGAAGGAATTTTTGTTGGAAACTCGGCTGGTGCCGCTATCGGAGGATTGTTGCAATTGCAGGATCAGTTGACGGAAGATGATGTGGTCGTTGTTTTGTTCCACGATCACGGAAGCCGTTATGTTGGTAAGATCTTTAACGACGATTGGATGCGTGAAAGAGGATTCCTGGAAGAAGAATTCAAAACAGCTGAAGATGTGATTGCACGTCATGCTGATTTACCTTTGGTAACTTTGTATTCGGAAGAATTGGTGTCTCATGCGATTATGAAAATGCGTAAATACAACATTTCACAGATTCCGGTATTGAGAGACGGTGAGCTGGTTGGTTCATTGAATGATTCCCAGGTTTACCAGTTATTGGTAGATAATCCTGCGTTGAGAGATACTCCGATTTCCAAAATCATGCAAAAACCTTTCCCGGTTGTTCAGTCAAGCGCGAAACTGGAAGATGTTGCGAAATTAATCAATGAGCAAACTCCGGCTGTGATTGTGGAACGTGCAAACGGCGACAAAAAGATTTTAACGCGTCAGGATGTAATTGCTTCTCTCGCTTAAGCGAGCCCTCGATTCTCACACTTGAGGGATTAAGAATGGAAAAAATTGAATACATAGATCAAATGCAGCGAACGGTGGAAGTTAATTCCACCGTTTTGCGTATTGTGTCATTGGTTCCCTCCCAAACCGAATTATTGGTTGATTTAGGTCTGCGGGAAAAACTGGTAGGAGTCACCAAATTCTGCATTCATCCATCCGGGTTGAAGAAAGAGGTGCAAGTGATCGGTGGAACGAAGAATGCGAAAATCGATTTGATCAAATCCCTGAATCCGGATCTGATTATTGGGAATAAAGAGGAAAACACCCAAGCCGATATCGAACAATTGGAAAAAGACTTTCCCGTTTGGATGAGTGATATTTTCAATCTTGCGGATGCCCTGGAAATGCTCGAACAAATCGGAAAACTGACCGGGACGCAGCAGAAAGCGAAGGAGCTGAGAACCGCCATTGAAACCAATTTCAGACAATTGAATGCATTGAAAGCAACCGGAAAAAGCGTTTTGTACCTGATTTGGAAAGATCCGTACATCGCAGCTGGAAAAAACACCTTTATTGATTCGATGCTGGAAACTTTGGGATTCGAAAATGCGATGAAGGCTGAGCGTTACCCGGAAGTAAATTTGGAAACTATCAATCCGGATTTGATATTTCTGAGCTCAGAACCGTATCCGTTCAAAGAAAAACACATCGAAGCCTTGCAAAATCAATTTCCAGAAAGTCAGGTCGTTTTGGTGGACGGAGAATATTTTTCCTGGTATGGTTCCCGTTTAGTGGGCGCCCCGGCTTACTTTTTAGAGTTGCTGGATTCTATTTGATCATTTAAATGACTTAAGGGATTAGCTTCATATAAAGCGCACGCAGATTTAGTAGATTAACGCAGATGTGTAAAGAGTATTTACAGTGAGTTAAGTGTGTTTTTTCAAGTCAATTGTTTAAGTATTTCTAACATTCGGGAATGAATTGACAGCATTTAAGTTTCATAACTATCTGCGCAAATCTATCAAATCTGCGTGCTTTAAAATGTGTGGTATTCATCCCGGATAGTGATTTTCTTAAACTACGTGCGATTGTATTAATCTTGTTTACAATAATTTAAGCTTATTTTTTTTAAAAGTCAATAGTATCAATTTTCTTTTTTGTTATTAGTTTCAGTATATGACAGAAAACGAAATATCATATAAAATCAGAGGAGCCATTTTTGAAATTTACAATACGGTTGGTCCAGGCTTATTGGAAAGTGCCTATGAAGCAGCTTTGTATTATGAACTTAAAAAAGCAGGTTTAAAAGTTGAGCGACAGTTAGAGGTACCATTTCAATACAAGGATATCAAATTGGAAGTTGGTTATAGGTTAGATTTAATTGTGGAAGATAAAGTCATTATCGAAGTTAAATCAGTTACAGACTTTTCTGCAATCCATTTTAAACAACTGACAACATATCTTAAATTGACCAAAGTAAAGCTTGGATTGTTGGTTAATTTCAATACTTCCAATATTCGGGAAGGAATTGCTCGCGTAGTAAATAACATTTAAGTCAAGTAATTATCCGAGGAATTTGTCAAATCTGGATGTTTTATTCAATTGTTAAATCTGTGCCGAGTATAAAACGAATTCAGGTGAATCCGCTAAATTTATGCAAGCATATCTATTTTACCATGAAAAATTCAGTCTTTACTTTTGCATTGCTTGCCTTTGTTTGCTTCGTTTCGCTTTCATTTAAAGCCCCGGCTCCGACTTATCACACCATTACCGTAAAGGTTACCAACATCCGTAATAATTCAGGAAAACTCCAATTACAGATTTTCCGCACAGCGGAGAATTTTAAAAATCAAATTCCCTGGAAAGTGCGATGGTTTGATAAAGATGCCGTGAAAAACAATACGCTGACTTGTACAATTACAGGAATCGAGGATGGAGAATATGGTGTTGCGTTGCTGGATGATGAAAATTCAAACAAAGAAATGGATTATAGCATGTTTGTTCCGGATGAAGGCTTCGGTTTTTCAGATTATTACCACACAGCCTGGAGCAAACCCAAGTTTGAGAACTTCAAATTTCAATTAAAAGAAGACAAAACGGTGACGATCAAAATTCGTTACGTTTAAGAATCTACAGTTCAAAAACTCCCAATCCGAAGACCATTTTGGAAAGTTCGTGCAAGGGATGTTTCTTCTCTTTGAACAGGATTTTCCCGTCGATGGAGTAGCGTTTTCCTTTTTTCGGTTCGATTTCGATCTGAATTGATTGAGTACTTTTCAAGAAGTCATTGAATGCTTTCACAGGTCCCATGTTTTCGATTACTGCAGTAACAAAGGTGCTTCCGTAAACTTTCGTTGCTTGTTCCAGGTGACCTTTGATAAAAAACACATCATTTCCGGAGTAAGAAACAATTGCGGAAGGGTCAACTCCGATAAAATACGTATCAGGAGCAAGCTGTTTCAGATAATAAGACGTATTTCCAAAATTCAGACGAAGATTCTCCTTGCGCACCGATGCCGGGAAAGCTTTCCAGAGTTGTTCTACATTGCAGTCGTTTTTTGTCTGAATAACCAGGTTCATAACCGGAACGGGTAAAAAGCCGAATACTTTTGGCAAACTGTCTTTGGTATCTTCCAGGGAAGTTCCGCTGAAATCAACGGCATAAGCCTGTAAATCTTTGAAATGCGGAAGTCCTTTTGGTAAAAAACTCAGTAATGTATCCGGAAAAGATCCGGAAATCAAACGGGAATAAACATAAACTCCTTTTGGATTCAAACCGAATTTCATGCCCGGATGAAGCTGTTCCGGATAAACCAATTCTCCTTCCAGGTTGATCTCACGATCCTGGTGTTGAATGGACAAATCCATGGATGAAAAACCACTTTTCTTCGGAAGATTTTTCCAGTGTAAGGCGATGAATTCATTCTTTTCAGGTGCCGCTTTTTGCAATTCTTTGAAAGGAGCATTTAATACTTCGTCCAAAACGGATTCCAATTCCTTTTTGCTCGATTTTACACCGCGAACTTGATTGACATAAATTCCGCAACGTCCTTTTGCTCTTCCGATTTGGTTGGATTTACAGTAATCCGCAATGTGTTTGTTGAACACCGAACTATTTAAGGTTTGAACGGCAATCACCAGGAAGTTTTTCTCGTTTCGGTTGATATTGTACAGAACAATGTCTTCCTGGAAATCAATAAATAGAGGTTCTTTATCCGTATTTTCATTGGTTCCTCTCTCGATCAGGTCTTTTACCTGCTGAACAAAAGCGTCATCCTTTTCGGTAAAAAGTGTCGTATAGATTTCCGTTTTGATAAACGATTCTGCATCCATCCGCAAAATCCATTGACTGTCTTTAGGAATGGGTACAACCGGATTATTCTGATTGTTTGAAAGGAAATTAAGGCAAATAAAAATCAATAAACTGGATGCAGTAAGTAGCACTACAAGGAAAGCGGCATAAAAGCGTTTTTTTATTTGCATGTCATAAAGGTAATTTTTTCTTGAAATTGTAACTTTGTTTCATGGGAAAATTCTTTTTCTGGATACTCAAGTTATTCGGTTGGAAAATAGATAGTCATACTCCGGTTGGTATTGATAAGGCTGTGGTTGTGGTAGGTCCTCACACTTCGAACTGGGATTTTGTAATTGGTAAAATGGCTTTTGCACACTACAAAGTGAATGCTAAATTCCTGATTAAGAAAGATTTGTTTTTCTTTCCGTTGGGTCCGATTTTGAAAGCAATGGGTGGAGTTCCGGTCGATCGGAAGAAGAATAACAACATCACCGAGCAAGCCGTGAATTACTTCAAAGAGAACGAAAAGTGCTTCATGGTATTTACACCGGAAGGAACCAGAAGTTATCAGCCACATTGGAAAAAGGGATTTTATTACATTGCACAAAGCTCAAATGTCCCGATTTACATCGCTTATATCGATTACAAACGCAAAATCGGCGGGTTTCATTCGCTTTTTACTCCAACCGGGAATGTGGATGCGGATATCAAGTACATCAAGAATATTTTATCTGAATACACCGGGAAAGTTCCTGAAAACGGTATTTTAAAAGAAGAGTAAACATGTCGGATTTTTTAAGAACAGTTAACGTGACGCGTTACATTTCGCCTTTGAGGGAAGGAGGTTCGCTTCCGGCCTTGGTCGATGCAGATGACGATTTCAAATATGTATTGAAGTTTCGTGGTGCGGGACATGGCGTAAAAGCCTTGATCTCCGAGTTCCTGGGCGGTGAAATTGCCCGGATGCTCGGTTTCAAAGTCCCGGAATTGGTTTTTGTGAACCTGGATGAAGATTTCGGACGCTCGGAAGGGGATGAGGAAATACAGGATTTACTGCGTGCCAGCCACGGATTGAACCTGGGACTTCATTTCTTGTCGGGAGCTATCACTTTTGATCCGGTTGTGACGAAAGTAGACGAAGAAACCGCTTCGAAAATCGTTTGGCTGGATGCATTTATTACAAATATCGACCGCACTTTCCGGAATACGAATATGCTGATCTGGAAAAAGGAATTGTGGTTGATAGATCACGGCGCGGCATTTTATTTTCATCATACCTGGGAAAATTGGGAGAAAACGGCAGTGAGTAACTTTGTATATGTGAAAGATCACGTTTTGCTGCCCCAGGCTTCTAAAATGGACGAAGCAAATGCGTTTTGCAAATCGAAACTGAATGAAGAAAAACTAAATCATTTGGTAGATGAAATACCGGATTCCTGGCTGATTTGGGAAGACCTGGATGCTACACCGGATGAGATCCGGGCTGTTTACAAACAGTTTTTAAACCTGAGATTGACTCATTCCGACAATTTTGTCAACGAAGCTAAAAATGCACGCAATGTTCTTATATGAGTACGCAGTAATCCGCCTGGTGCCGCAGATAGAACGCGAAGAATTTATCAACGTGGGCATTATCCTGTTTTCGAAAAAGGAAAAATTCATCAAAACCAGGATTGAGCTTCCGGAAGAACGTTTGGCGTTATTCAAATGTGAACTGGATATAGAACAGGTGAAATCGAATCTGAAAGCTTTTGAACTGATCAGTATCGGGGCAAAAGAGGGTGGACCAATTGCCTGTGAAGAATTACCTGAACGTTTTCGTTGGCTGACTGCAGTGCGGAGTTCCATTATTCAAACATCACGACCGCATCCGGGAAAGACAAAAGACCTGGAGAAAGAAGTCGAGCGTTTGTTTGTGGAATACGTTTTGTGAAGGTAAAATTGAAAAGGTAAAAGCATTAAAAACTTTTGACTTCTCACTTTTAACTTTTCACTTCTTAAAAGAATCGGTTTTCCGATCATAGCCATACGGACAATGTCTGCAGCCGCTTTTACAACAATGCCCGCGCTTCAAATGATATTTTTCAGTGAAAACAATGTATCCTTCCGGAGTGTAATAGAAATCATCTGGTTCTAAACCGTTATTTTTGGGAAGCGGACGAAAATCATCATTCATAATGCAAAATTACATATTTCATGGAGCTGTTTGATACTTCCAAATCCATTTTACAGGAAATTAACCTGGATTCCAAATTCCCGAATGTGCGTTTACTGGTCAAACGGGATGATCTGATTCATCCGGAAGTGTCGGGGAATAAGTGGAGAAAACTGAAGTACAACATTGAACTGGTGCAGTTTCAAAAAAAAGATGGCATTCTGACTTTCGGCGGAGCTTATTCCAATCACCTTTTGGCAACTGCTGCAGCTTGCAACCTGGCAGGACTGAAATCTATCGGAATTGTTCGCGGAGAAGAGTTGGATGAGAATAGCAATGAAAACCTCAAACGCTGTTCGGAGCTAGGAATGGAATTGAAGTTCGTTTCAAGAGAAGCGTATGATTCACGAAACGAAAAGATTTCCCAGGAAACCTGGAAAGAAGAATACCCGTTTTATCTCCTGGTCCCGGAAGGCGGAAGCAATTATTACGGAATGGTGGGCTGCCAGGAAATCTGGAAAGAACTTCCTGAACAAGTCGATCATTTATTTGTGGCGCAGGGAACAACGACTACCAGTTGCGGATTATTAGTAGGCGGAAGTGAACACACGAAGGTTCATGTCGTTCCTGTTTTGAAAGGTTTTGACTCGAAAGCAGAAATGAGAAAACAACTCTTCCCGTTTTTAGTAGACGAAGAAACCATCACTGAAAGTTTGAATCGGGTAGAGGTGCATTCAGAAGCGCATTTCGGCGGCTATGGAAAATGGAATGATGAATTATTGGACTTCATTGATCATTGCCAAAAAGAATACGATCTGCCTTTGGATAAAATTTACACCGGAAAGGCATTTTACGCCTTGATGGAATGGCTGAAAGCCCAGGAATTTGAAAATCCTCAAACCATTATTTTCATTCATACAGGTGGATTGATGAATGGTTGATTTTGGTTTTTCCTCCCCCTTAATCCCCCTCCAAAGGGGGAAAGCTAAAATTCCCTTTGAGAGATAAATATTTGCTTCGAAGAATCAATATAAAGTAGTCAGATTCTCTTTTTGAAAGAGGATTAAAATCTCCCCCTTTGGAGGGGGACAAAGGGGGAGGACCATATTATTTCATTTTCCGTCCCCAACTTTCCACCTGCTCCAACCATTTCTTCCGCATATCGGTTTTGGAATTCTTGATAATCCCGATATAACTCACTTTCACCGGGCTGATCCCGCAGAATTGCAAAACAGATCGTTTCAACTGGTTTACACTTGGTCTTCTGAAATAAAGACGGTAAAACCAACCCGGTTGATCCAATGTTGTGATGATATGTGCTGTTTTTCCTTTCAGCAATTTGTCCCAAAAACTGGAATTTTCACGGTACTGGAATGCAAAGCCGGGAAGAAACAAGCGGTCGATAAATCCTTTGGTAATTGCAGGCAATCCGCCCCACCAAACCGGGTGAATCCAAACCAGGTGATCTGCCCATTGGATTTTCTCCCACGCGTCGAGTAAATCTGGTTCCAATTCTGTTCTTTTTTGATAGCCGAACTGAAGATTGGGGTTGAATTGTAAATCTGCGATCACGATTTCCTTGATTTCAGCACCCGAACTTGCAGCACCTTTCCGATAGGCTTCTGCGATTCCGAAATTAAATGAGTCGTGATTGGGATGACCGTTGATAATTAGTATTTTCTTGCTCATTGTTTTTTGTTTTGAGCAAAACTAAGCGGAACGGGGTCGTCAAAAAAGGACAAATGTCACAAAACAACCTGTCTTCTGATCCGGCTCAAATGCCGTTGTGTGATTCCCAGGTAGGAAGCCAGGTGCTGTAAGGAAATTTGCTGCATATACTCCGGCTGATTATCTACCAGGTTTTGGTATCGTTCCTGGGCAGAATCGCGCTGTAACTGAAACACGCGTCCTTCCAGTTCGAGAAATTGCTGTTCGGCAACGATTTTCAGAAAAAGCACCCATTTCGGATTCTTTTCAGCAAGGCGTTCAATCTCTTTTTTGGGAATAACCAACAGTTCTCCATTCGAAATAGCCTGAAGGTTCTCACTGCTCTTATTTCCGGTAATGAAAGCCGAATAAGCAGTCATAAATTCATTCTGAAAACGGAAGCAATACGTGATTTCCTCTCCGGTTTGAGAAGGATAAAAAGAACGGAAAACTCCCTTTTCAATAAAAGCTACTTCGGAACAAAATTGCCCTTCACGAATGAAATAATCGCCCTTTTCAACCTTCCGGATGGTAAACAGAGGAAGAACTTGGTTGATCTCTTCCTCTGAAAAAATAGCAAAATGGTTTAAGTATGATTTCAACTGCATGAATCAAAGTTACTGTTTCGCAACTTTAATTGTCTTTGTTTCACCGGATTTGTTTGTCAAAATAAGTTGATAGATTCCGTTTGAAAGATGTCTAAGGGATAATTTGTTGTTTTGAAGATGCTGAAAAGTACTCACCATACGGCCTGAAGCATCCACGAGTTTGATTTCAGAAAAGTCTTGCCCGTCGATTGAAAGAGTTAACTCATCGGTAAACGGATTCGGGTAAACAGAAACAGTTCCTGCAGCATTCTCCGAAAGACTCAGGCTCTGACTAAGATCGATTTGTACATGCATAAAATGAGCAATGGAATTGGCGTCTCTTGATGAACCGCCGACCAATAGCTTATTTCCGGAATCCAACAATCTCATGGCTTGCAGGTAATCGTTTCCGGGCGAGTAATCTACCGTAAAAGTACCTGTTCCGTTGAATCCGGGATCGAGGTTTCCATTAGCAAGTAAGCGTGTAATGGTAAATCCATAGTTGTATTCGGAAATTTCGCGGCTTGCTCCAAGAAGTATTTTCCCGTCCTGCTGAACCAACATCTCTTTGGAAGGATGGTTGTGATGGAGAATACCGTTTGAGCCGAAGTTGGAATCAGTAGTCCCGTCCGCATTGATTTTTAAGATTAAAGCTTGAAGAACTTGTCCGTTTAGAATGATTTGTCCGTTTGGTAATTCAATGGCATCTGAGATAAATTCACCGGTAATTCCGACCATCTGACTGTTGTCGTAGGTGTCAATGACTACTTTTCCTCCCTGGCCAAAGGTGGTGACAAAATTTCCCTGTAAATCGACTTTCGCGCAGCTGAGTTTTGGGTTTTCAAAATCGCTGGCTTCGTAGCCGTAAAGAAGGATCGAACCATCACTCAGCGGAATTCCTCCCCAGTTTGCCATCTGGTAGTTTGGATCTCCCAAAAACTTCACTCCGCCATTTCCATAAGTAGGATCCAGTACTCCGTTAGCACTTAGTTTTGCAATACAAGCCTGGTATCCTGCATTTCCGACCAATAACATGGAACCATTATTTTGCAAAAGAATGGAGTTAAAATGACTATCTGTATAACTTGATACAAAAATGCCGTTTGTTGCAAAACTGGAATCAATGGTTCCGTTCGGAAGATACCGAACAATGAAAGAGCGATCATCACCCGGTCCGTTGGGAGTGTGACCCATGTAGGCAGAACCCGCGGTGAGAATTTTTCCGTCCGGTTGAAGAATAATGTCTAATGGAAATTCGGAGTATTCGACTTCTGTGTAAACCAATCCGTTTGTTCCGAAATTGGAAGCAATGCTTCCGTTGCTGTTGTGTTTTGAAACGGTCAGGCGATACACATCGCTTCCACCTCCCAATGAGTGATATCCGCTGCTGAAAATAGATCCGTCCGGCGCGATGACAAAGGTGTTTATTTCGGTTGAGTGATCGGTAATGGCAACTCCTGAATTTCCGAAGGTGTTATCCAAGGACACATTTTGGGAAAATGCATAAAAGAAAGACAGGCAGGAGAAGAATGTAAAAGAGATTCTCATAAGTATTGTGATTTATTGTGTGTCAGAAATACAAATGAGAAAAGGGAAAGGTTGTCTACCGGAAACAAAAAAGTCGGGGTGAAAAATTTTTCGCCCCGACTTTTTCATTATTTAAGTTGTCGATTATTCAAACATTGTTTTGTCGTACTCACCATTGAATTCGATCGATTTCATAACTCCCGAAAGGCTCATTTCACCTGCCGTTTGAGTTATTTTGTGCGCGAAAAGGAATCCGTTTACATCTTTGTAATCGTCATAAGTAACAGTTGATTCCATTACTTCTTCACCTTCTTTTACAATTGAAATCGTTTTGAATTTCAGGTTGGTAGTTACATCAAAGTAATCGTATGTTTCTTTATCTCCGTCATTCGATACCAATACATAGTAATCTTTTCCGTTGATTGTTTCAATTCCTTTGATTTCGTACTTCATTCCTGAAGCTTTGTAAGCTGCTTCAGGGAACAAACCTTCGCTTTTCTTTTTAGAAGCCAATTCTTCAGCAGTCATTGCTTTCTTCCCGGTTTGCATATTCATTTCAGAACCTTTTGTTCCGTCATAGTATGAACTCTGGAAAACCATTCCCTGCGCTTCGATCTTCATTGCTTCTTTGTTCGGAGCAACGAATACGTCTGTCATGTTGATTGCCATTGGAATCTGCGGAGTAGAAAGTTCCATTTTCTTCACAACGGATTTTACTTTCTTCATCTTCTTAGCCAAATCTTTCGCAGAAGCTGTTTTCGTAACCGTGTTGATGTATCTTTCGATCAATTGATCAGCAGTGATATCCGCTTTCTTCATTTCCTTTACAGGATTTCCGAACGGATCCAATTTTTCGATTACTCCGTCGCTGTCGAAAGCTTTTAATTTTGGTAAGATATCTTCGTTTCCAACTACCACGATATTGAATCCGCCTTTGAAGTATTTCTGAGCAACAGTCAATACATCATCTTTGGAAATAGCTTCCAAACGCTTCAAATAAGTTTGATAGTAATCTGCAGGCAAGTTTTCACGAATGATATTCAAAGCGAAACGCGCAATAGTTTGCGGTCTTTCCAATGAACGTGCAAATCCACCGGCCATTGCCGATTTTGCAAGATTCAACTCATCATCCGTTACATAGCTGTCGCTGATTTTAGTAATCTCATTTAAGATTTGAGTGATTGCAGAATCCGTTACTTCGTTTCTGAAGCTTCCGGAAGTTCCGAACCAGCTTCCGTCTCTTGTGATTTCGAAGTCGGAATAACAACCATATGTGTAAGCTTTATCTTCACGCAGGTTTTGCATCAAACGTGCACCGAAAGAACCACCTCCCAAAATGCTGTTCATGACATTTAAAGCAATTTGGTCGCTTGCTCCCGGCTTCATTTCGATCGGGAATGTGATGTCGATTACAGATTGAACTGCTCCTGGCTTGTTCACGAAAATCACGCGGTTTCCTTTTGCTTTCAATCCGCTTCCGAAATCTTCTTTGTAAACAGCTCCGCCTTTCCATGTCCCGAAATACTTCTCAGCCATTTTCATCGCGTTGTCTTTCGTGATATCACCAACAATTACCAGGTATGCTCCATTCGGAGTGAATACTTTTTTGTAGTTGTTTTTTACATCGTCAAGCGTAATTGCAGCCAAAGAAGCTTCGTCCATGATCTCTCCAAGCGGATGATTCGGGAAGTCGATTTTCTTTTCTGCATTGGAAGCCATCGTATTCGGATCTGACTTTGCAGATAACAACCCGGATTCGTTTTGTTTTCTGATACGGTCAAATTCACTTTGAGGGAAAGCCGGATTCATGGTAACATCCTGCATGATATCCAATCCTGTTTCCATGTGTTTTGTCAAACAAGAGAAGTAAATGGAACTTCCGTCCGCATTTAAAGATGCCCCCATGTTGTCTACTTCCTTATCCAATACATCTTTCGAACGCTTGGTTGTTCCGGAAGTAAGCAATTGTCCCATCATATTGTTTGTTCCTGCTTTGGAACCTTCAATCATCGGTGAAGCTCCCATTGTAAGAGAGAAAGACACGCGAGGAAGCTTATGATTTTCAGAAAGAATAACGGTAATACCATTGCTCAATTTGAAAACCTCAGAGTTTTTAATGTTAATAGTTGGGGCCGCCGCCGCCGCAGGTCTTACAGAACGATCGATTTGTCCGTGAACCCCTGTAAAAGCCGCTAAAGCAACAAGTGTAATTAACTTTTTCATGATCTTATTCTGTTAGTTTGCCTTTGGTAAATAATGTAAAATGATGCGATTATCCTGAGTCAGGTATTTTTTCGCAACACGTTGAATATCCTCACGGGTAATGCTCATGTAGATCTCCATTTGTTTGTTGATCAACTCGGTGCTTCCGAAATACATTCTGTTTTGAGCCAAGTTCTCAGCAATTCCGGCTACCGTTGAATTGGAGCTTACGATTTGATTCTCGAATTGATTTCGAACCGCCTGGAATTCTTCTTCAGAAATTAAATTATCCTGGATCGCTTTGATTTCAGCATCCAATGATTTTTCCAAATCGTCAACTGAAGTACCGTTCGCAGCAATTGCAGCAACGATTCCCAATCCCGGATCTTCCATGTTGAATGCGAAAGAGAAAGCAGCAACAGCTTGTTGTTTTTTCTCCACGATCTCTTTGTTCATGCGGGAAGAGTTACTTCCGGATAAAACAGCATTCAAAAATTCGATTGCTGCGAAATCTTTATCTGTTTCTTTCGGGAACTTGTACCCCATAAATACTGCCGGCAATTGGATATTGTCGTAAACAGTTTCTCTCTGTACTCCGGAAATCGGCTCGAATGCTGGATTCGGACGAGGAATATCACATCCCATTGCAGCATATTTCTTCAATACTTCTTTTGCTTTCGCATCTGTCGGATTGTTGAAGTTTTTCGCGTCAAATGTTTTTTTCTCTACTCCGTATTTCGTTTTGAAATCTGCATCGGAAAGGTTTTCGAAATCGCGGAAAAGATTAATTGCCTGTCCTTTTGGAACGGAAGCAAAATACTTGTCGATCCACTTTTTAGTTTGCTCGATATTGATATCTCCTGCAATGGAAAGCACTGCATTGGAAGGAACATAGAATGTGTGATAGAAATTCACATAATCAATTTCCTGTGCAGCATTCAAATCTTCCATACTTCCGATCGGAACCCAACGGTAAGGATGGTTTTTGTAAGCCATCTTGAACAGGTTTTCCATGAAAGTAGCGTATGGCTGATTGTCAACACGCTGTCTTTTTTCTTCTTTTACAACTTCACGCTGTGTTTCAACACCTGTTTGATCCACTTTTGCATGTAACAAACGCTCACTTTCTAACCACAATCCCAATTCCAATTGATTGGAAGGAAGGATTTCATAGTAGTAAGTTCTGTCCTGGCTGGTATTTGCATTCAATGCACCTCCGTTTTTCTCAACCAATTCGGAGTATTCTCCGCGTTTGATGTTTGTAGAACCTTCAAACAATAAGTGTTCGAAGAAGTGTGCAAATCCCGTTCGGGAAGGATTCTCGTTTTTGGAACCTACGTGATACATCACAGAAACAGCCACAATCGGTGTAGCGTGCTCTTCATGTAAAATAACATGCATTCCGTTTGCTAAATCATACTCGATATATTTTACCTTCTCTTGCGAGAAACTATAGATCGAAGAAGAAAGCAACAATGCTGTAAAAAGACTTTTTTTCATGTTGAATTTTTCGACTTGTTTGTACGAAAATAAAAACAAAATTGCTTTTAGGATCAATTAGATGAATTTCGGGGGATATTCCGGACAAGCGGTTGGTATGAATTAATTACGAATTGCGTACGCTCAAAATTTGTTCTAGGGTTTATAACCCTAGAAGGGTGGTGTCGGAAAAAATGCTTATATTATTGTGTGCGCAACTTCCTGATCCCACTGATTCCAAAATTATTCTCATTAACATTTTTTATCCGCACTTGGCATTCGCAATTCGCAATTACTCGCACGGTTTTTGCTATTTTAGGGACTATGAAATTATTGACACTCGGCTTTTTGCTCTTTTCAACCGGTCTTTTTGCACAGAAACAGACGGTTTTCGCCTATATGGATTACAACAATTTTTTTCGCTCGTTTAAAGACGGATACTTCAACCAGGTTGATCATCAGGCTGTAACAGGCTTGGCTCACGGAGATGAGGTGATTGCATATTACAACAACCAGCGCGACTTTAAAGTGTACGACGGAACATTTTCAAGAGTAATGACCAATCAGCCGGCAACATTTAAAATCTCGGATCACATGGCAGCCTGGAATATCGGGCAGCTGCTTTTTTACTATGAAAACGGGAAACCACATAATTTAACATCTTTCGGAAAAAATTACTGGGTTACAGATTCCCTGATCACTTTCCAGGACACGCGTTACAATTCACTGAATGTGGTTTACCAGGGGAAAATTTCCACTTTGGTACAAAGTACGACCGAACTTCCTGAACCGGTTGTTCAGGGAGATAATGTGTTGGTGTTTAAAGACAATGGTGAAGTTTATAAAGTATTTTACAAAGGACAGATTTACGATTTGGGAACATACAACGGAACTCCATATGAATTTTTCGCAGGAACGGATATGCTGGCATTTAACGATCCGCAAACAAGAACCTTTGCTGTTTTCCAGGACGGAGAATTCCTGGATGTAGAAGAATTTCGTGCGCCGAAAGTAAAAGCAGGAAGAGGTTTTGTGGCTTACGAAGACCTTCAGGGAAATTTGAAATACTATTCAAAAGGGAAGTATGAAACTTTAAGCTCTTTTGCCCAGTTTTGGGATGCAAAAGACGATTTGGTTGTTTGGGGAGATGCCAATACGACTTACCAATATTTTAAAGGTGAAAAGAAAAACCTGGCAAACTTCGTAGTGAAAGAATGGCAGATGAAAAATGATGTGGTTGCTTTCAGAACCCTGATGGGTGGAGTAGGAGCTTCCGTTGGCGGAGCTTACAAGGAAATCACGACGATTAACAATACGGAATTCATCATTAACGGACATGGTGTAATGGTTACTTTGCCGAATCGTGCTGTAATGGTCTTGTATAACGGCCAGATTTATCGGGATTAAAAGAATTCAAAATTCAAAAGGTAAAATTCAAAAAAAGAAATTAAAGTACTTTCAAAAAATGAATGTTTGATATAGAACTCAACTTTCGGAAATTTAACGTATTCACTTTTGAATTTTTTAATTTTGCCTTTTGAATTAGTAGTATCTTTGTTTCTCTAAAAATTTGATTAAATGAACAGTTGGTTTACCGTTAAGGTTAAATATACAAAGCAATTGGAAGATGGTACTTTCAAGCGCGTTTCGGAACCGTATTTGGTTGCAGCAATGACTTTTACGGATGCTGAGGCAAGAATCTACGAAGAATTGGGAAGTTTGATCCGTGGCGAGTTTGTCGTTACGGGAATTACACGTACCGATTTTCACGATATTTTCCATTACGAAGATGCAGATGTTTGGTACAAATGCAAAATCACGTACGAAGCCGGAGGTGATGGTGGCGAAGAAGGTGGGAAAGCGAAAAAGGTTTCTCAAAACTTCATCGTAACAGCTCATTCTGTAAAGGATGCTTACGAACGCATGAAAGAGAGTTTGGGGGGAATGATGATTGATTATGTAATTCCTTCCATTACCATTTCTCCGATTGTGGACGTTTTCCCTTTTGGTGACGAATCTGAAGACCGCGTAGCTGTTGATTTCGAAAGACAAGTGAAAGCGGAAGTAGCAGAACATGCGATGGGAACGAAAACAGTTTTTTCAGCACCGGGATCAGACGTTGACGAGTTTGAAGGTGATGATGAAGATTCAGTGATTGATGACCAATTCGGAGAAGAAGAATAAGAAATGGATGACTTTTTGAAAGTGATTCGGAACGATCATCACCAATTTGACCAGGGAAAACTGGAAGAACATGTTGGTGATGAACCTTTTGGGCTTTTGTCTAAATGGCTCCGGGAAGCGATTGAAAAACCAACTACGGAACCGAACGCTATGACAGTGTCGACGATTGGTTTGGATGGATTTCCAAGAGCACGGGTAGTTTACTGGAAAGAATTGCTGGAAGAAGGCATTGTTTTTTATACCAATTACTTAAGCGATAAAGGAAGAGCGATTGAAGCAAATCCGAAAGTTCATGCTTTATTGTATTGGCCGGAAATGGAGCGGCAGATCAGTATTTCAGGATTGGCAGAGAAAGTTCCTGCAGAATTGAGTGACGCTTATTTTGAATCCCGGCCAAGAGGAAGTAAACTGGGAGCCTGGGCTTCTCATCAGAGTGAAGTGCTTCCGTCAAGAGAAGATTTGGAAAACCGTGTTGCAGCATATGCTGAAAAATTCCCGGATATTGTTCCGCGGCCGGATCATTGGGGCGGTTACATCATCAAACCTCTGAATGTGGAATTTTGGCAGGGAAGATCGTCCAGGCTGCATGATCGCATTGTTTTTAATTTGAAATCCGACAATTCCTGGGAATTATACCGCAAGAATCCTTAGTGAATGATAGAATTATTACCTCATATTTATACGCTCTCCAATGGGCTGAGACTGGTTTATTTGCACGCAAATTCACCGGTGGCGCATTTGGGAGTTACCGTTCTGGCCGGTTCCCGCTTTGAAGAAGATCACGAAGTGGGTCTTGCACACTTCCTGGAACACAGCATTTTTAAAGGAACGGAAAAACGAAAAGCATTTCACATTCTTTCCCGCTTAGATTCCGTGGGCGGAGAATTGAATGCTTATACCACAAAAGAAGAAATCTGTTTGTACGCTTCTTTTGTCAAATCACATTTGAACCGGGCAGCAGAATTGCTTTCCGATATTGCTATCAACAGCAACTTTCCGGAGAAGGAAATTCAGAAAGAAAAGGAAATTGTCCTGGATGAATTGAATTCCTATCTCGACAATCCGAGTGACAAGATTTTTGATGATTACGAAGCCCTGATTTTCCCGAACCATCCTTTGGGAAATAACATTTTGGGAACTCCCGAATCGGTGCAATCTTTCGGGAGAGAATCCTTGAAAAGTTATGTCGACAAGTTTTTCTTTACGGAGAACACCGTGCTTTCTTTTGTTGGAGACATTCCGTTGCCAGCCTTGGTAAAATGCCTGGAAAAGAATTTCCATTCCATGCCAAGCGGAAAAACAAAAGCCATTCCAAGACCTTTTGATACCTATCAACCGATGAAAAAGCGGGTAGAAGAAGGAAATTACCAGGCTCACGCAATCATCGGGGGAATTGCTCCCGGGTACAACAGCGATCACCGGAGAGGAATGACGATGCTGACAAACGTACTCGGAGGTCCGGCAATGAATTCCAGGTTAATCTTGTCCGTTCGTGAAAAGTACGGATACACCTATAACATCGAAGCGCAGTATTCACCTTACCCGGATTTGGGTTATTGGTCCATTTATTTCGGGACGGATCAGAAATACCTTTCCAAAACGATGAAGATCATTTACGCAGAGTTGAAGAAATTGCGCGAAATACCGCTTACATCGAAACAATTGCAGCAGGCAAAAGAGCAGTTGAAAGGGCATATCGCCTTGTCGCTGGATTCCAATTTGGGTTTGATGCAGGGGTTAGGAAAGTCTTTGTTGTTGTTTAACCAGATTGATACGATCCAGGAAATGTATGCCAGTATCGATAAGTTGACAAGTGAAGAATTGCAGGAAATTGCACAGACTTATTTTAAGGAAGAAAACCTTTCCGAATTGATTTACGATGTGAAATCATAAATTTGATTCCAGGAAATTATCGGACGTAATATTGCGGAATTACCTTCACACTTTTGTCACCTTCAATCAGTAATTTTGAACCGAAAACTTCAATCGATTCCTGATCGATGATTTAAGTGTCAAAGCTTCTGTTTTCTCGCATTCAGGGAAAAGACACCTTTATTTGGTCTTGATATGAATCCCTGGTTCATTTCAGTACTTTGGACGTCCCGATAGCTATCGGGATTGCGGAATTACGCCTTTGATTCTTGAAGTCCTAAATCATCACTCCAAAATTATTTTATCGTTTTTTGAGAATCTTCGAAACGAATTGAAACTAACTTTAAACCTCAAATTACAGGTCATGACTTTTCAAACTTATTTAGAACTTTTCGAACAAATTTTAAACTCACCGAAACCCGAAGCACCTTACGATAACCCGGATTATTTCAATTACACCAAACTGAATTGGTCGCGGATGAACCGTTGGTTAAAGAAAGGCGAAATCTTGCCTCAGATCCGTGAAAAAATCGAAAGTATCAAAGAGCCACAAAACTGGATTCTGATCACCGAACCATGGTGTGGAGATGCTGCACATATTGTTCCCTTTATCAAAATGATGGCAGATTTGAATCCGCTGATTGCTTTGGATTTGGAATTGCGCGACAGCGAACCGCATCGTATCCAGGAATATTTAACCAATGGTGGTAAAGCAATTCCTAAACTGATAATCCGTGATGCTGAAGGAAAAGATTTGGCAAACTGGGGACCAAGACCCGCAGAGTGTCAGTTGTTATACCAGGAAATGCACGCAAGTAAAGCTCCTTTTGAAGAAGTGAAAATCCGTTTGCAGAATTGGTACAACGAACACAATGGCGTCGAAATTCAGGAAGAAATTGCAGCTTTAATCTAAAACACGGTCGTGAAAATCCCCGGTGAGTACTTTGTACTCCGGGGTGTATTTTCCGTACTCATCACGAATACAAAGAGCAGATCGCGTTACTTCAGTTGGCCTTTTTTGAAGGGAAATAACTACCCGTATGTGTTTACCAGGTTTTCCGAAAATGGTGATGAAATCCGTCGGGAACAAGTTGTTTTGTTCAGCAAGCTGAAGAAACTTCTCAGAAGCTTCAAAAGGGATTATGATCCAGGCTTTTCCGTCGGGAGCAAGTAAATGCGAAATGGAATGCAGCAGCTCTTCAAAAGTAAGACTGTCCGTATGTCGGGCTAATGATTTGTGGTCATCCGAATTTTTAGAACTATTCTCAAAGAAGGGGGGATTGCTGATAATGGCATCAAACGGAGTTTCAGCCTCATAATCCTGAAGCGCCTGATTTAAAATCGAAACAGGGCTTTGAAAAGGAGCATTTTCAGCATTCTCCTGCGCATCCATAAACGCTTCTTCGGAAATTTCTATTCCGATGATTTCTTCAAATGGGAAGCGCTGAGCACACATTAAGGCCAAAACGCCGGTTCCGGTTCCGATATCTAAAAGCCTTTTGGGAGAATCCCAATCACAGAGAGAACCCAGGATCATGGAATCTGTCCCGACTTTTAGGGCTGCATGTTTTTGTTGGATTTGAAAGTGTTTGAATTGAAAAACACTCATTCGCCCATGTACATTTCAATTAGCCCTTCAGGAGCTGTAACGTGTAATGTTTTGGATGTGCGATCTACCTTTTGAATAAGACCATCAATGAACGGAATGAGAATTTCTTTTTCACCATTTATCACCACAATCAGCGGATTGACACTATTGTCTATAACCTGTTCAATAATTCCGGTTTCTCCGTAACGCGTATCGATCAATTGAAAGCCAATAATCTCGTGGTCGTAAAAATGTTTATCGTCTAATTCGGGAAGAATGGATAAGGGAAGGTAGCAGCTTTTACGAAGAATAACCTTCGCATCGTTTTCAGAGTCTACACCTTCCAGTTTGATCGCTGCAAATCCTTTGTTTTTTAATTGAAAAGATTGCACAAAAAATGGAGTCAACTGACCGTTGATATCGATGAAAAAAGCGTCAAGAGTGCGGTAATCTTCCGGATTGGTTACGTCTAAAAAAAGCGAAACTTCACCTTTGTATCCGTGAAGTTTCGCAATGTAACCAAGTTGAAAGCAATCAGAATGTTGCATTGATCAACTTTTAATAAATTAAGCCTCAGCTTCTCCTTCAGCAGCCGGAGCATCCTCTGCAGGAGCTTCAGTTGTTTCTTCAGCAGCTTCTGTTGCAGCCTCAGCTTCTTCAGCCGGAGCCTCTTCAACAGCAGGCGTGTTTTTAGCTTCAATCGCTTTTGCTTTAGCTTCGTTAGCTTCAGCTTCAGCTTTCAAACGAGCAACTTTGTCAGCTGCAGCGTTTTTCCCAAGACCATCAATTTTACCTTGGATTTTAGATGCTTTATCAGCTTCCCAAGCAGCAAATTTTGCTTCTACTTGTTCTGCAGTCAAAGCTCCTTTAGCGATACCTTTCAACAAGTGGTTTTTGTATAAAACTCCTTTGTAAGAAAGAATTGCACGTGCAGTATCGGACATTTCAGCTCCTGTACCAACCCATTTCAAAGTTGATTCAAAGTTGATGTCAATTGTTGCAGGATTCGTGTTTGGATTGTAAATTCCCAATTTCTCGATGAACTTACCATCACGCTTAGCGCGGGAATCAGCTACTACTACGTGGAAAATTGCTTTTCCTTTTTTACCGTGTCTTTGCAAACGAATACGTGTTGCCATAATGTTAATTGTTTGAGGTACGAAACCTCGGTTTAAAATGAATATTAACTTCTGCTTAACGAATAAACAGGGTGCAAAGATAGTAAAAGCTTCAGAATCTGCAAATAAAAAGAGGCAAGATATTTCTACCTTGCCTCAACCAATAATAATGATTGTGTGCGGATTATTCTCCGAAAGTGAATTTAAACCCAACCTGGATAAAGAAATTGCTGAAGTTTGCAATCTGGCGTAATTCTTCTGTCGCTTTTGAATTATCATATCCTGTCGGATTTGTTGTAGGATTATTCGAAGAGTTTGTTAATTCGTCTACATAAGTAGTTTGCTTACTTCCGGTTGGCATTGCTCCCAGGCCATCATTTCCGTTCACAGTATATTTCTTGATTTCTGTTTCTTTTGATTTAACGCGTAAGCTTGTAGCGCCAATCTCTGCAAAGAATCCGAATTTGCTTCCGAAATGAACGTTTAAACCAAGAGCTCCTGTATATCCTAAAGTTACTTTTCCGGAAGTTGTTAATTCAATCATTGTAGGTGAAAGAGGGTTTGTTTGGTTGTCAATTTCTGATTTAACAGATCCGATCAATGGCAATACCAATCCGGCACGTGTATAAACAGAGATCTTTTCACCTCCTGATTTTACAATAACTGCAGGTGTAATTCTGAATTGCGTTGAACGTTGCGTATGCTCAAATTTTCCGGTTGGAACAGTGGTTTCTTCTACCATTGTTTTAGATCCGAAGAACCCGTTTAAACCTAATTCAATCCCGAAATGCTCACCAAACATATAACCTGGAGTTATGTTTGCAAGAACTCCTCCTCCAAGCGTTCCATAAATATTTTTCTCACTGTAACCTCCTGTCATATTCTTATTTGTCCCAAGAACATGTCCGGGAGACCCAAGGCCATATCCTACAGAAACCCCTAAGTTAAATTGTGCTGACGCTGTACCGAAAGAAAGAACAGCAAGTACGGGTAAAATTAATTTTTTCATAAGCTAAATAGTATTTAAGATTTTTCGCAATTTAGAAGTTAGGAATTAATTATGCAAACATAATATTTAAGAAGTGCAAAAAAAGATGATAATTAACAAGTTAAAGGAAATTGTAGAAGAGAAATTCAGAAGTGAAAGCGCCGATCACGATTGGTATCACATTGAACGCGTGCTGAAGCTTTCCGAATTTATCCAGGAGAAAGAAGGCGGAGATTTGTTGGTTGTACAAGCGGCTGCTTTATTGCACGATATTTCTGATCATAAATTGAACGGCGGAATCAAAAACGACTGCGGAAGAGTTTCCCGTGAAATTTTAACGTCATTGGAAGCTGATCCCGAGTTTATTGACCAGGTTTGTTCCATTGTGGATTTGGTTTCATTTAAAGGCGCAGGAGTAGAAGATGAAGCCGGAAGTTTGGAATTGACCATTGTGCGGGATGCTGATCGCTTGGATGCAATCGGGGCAATCGGAATTGCGCGGGCGTTTCATTTCGGGGGAAAGCGCGACAGATCGTTGTATGAGCCGGATTTGGCTCCGTCGCTGCATGCAGATTTCGAAGCCTATGCCTCAGATAAATCGCATACCTTGAATCATTTTTATGAGAAATTACTTTTGCTGAAAGATCGGTTAACGACACCAACGGCTCAGAAAATTGGTTTGGAAAGACACGAATTGATGGAAAATTTCGTGAATTCTTTTCTGAAAGAATGGAATGTGAAGGTAAAATGAAGATAAATTACTAAATCTGTTTACTAAACTTTAATACTCGAAAAAAAAATAGCAATTTTACGGCATGATTGAACACGTTGCACTTGGAATAGATATCGGTGGAACCAATACTGCTTATGGTTTGGTAAATCGAAAGGGAGAAGTTCTTTTTGAGGAGTCAATTACTACGAACGATTATCTGGACCCGGAAGCCCTGGTTGACAGGATTTACCAGGATGTCAAAGACAAAGGTTTTTTGGATAATTTGCTTGGATTGGGAGTAGGAGCACCGAATGGAAATGCATTTACCGGAAACATCGAATTTGCCCCGAATTTGAAATGGAAAGGAGTTGTTCCGATTGCAGAATTGTTTGAGCAGAAATTTCACCGTCCGACTTTATTGGCCAACGACGCGAATGCAGCCGCAATCGGTGAGCATTTATTCGGAAACGCAAAGGATTTGAATGATTTCGTTTTGGTGACGCTTGGAACCGGGCTCGGATCAGGAATTTTCATCAACGGCGAATTGATTGTCGGATCACAAGGTTTTGCCGGAGAATACGGGCATATTCGTGTGGTTCATAACGGACGTTCATGTGGTTGTGGAAGAAACGGCTGTTTGGAAACGTATGTTTCAAGTACAGGTGTTGTACGAAGTGTGGAAGAATTGGAAAGTCCGAACAAAGAAAATTCCAGTTTGAGAGGTCTTTCGAATGTAACAGCTAAAAAAGTGTTCGAAGCAGCTTCTTCAGGCGATGATTTTGCTTGTGAGATTGTTGATTATACAGCTGAGATGCTTGGAATCGCTTTGGCTGATTTTGCAGCTTTCTCCAATCCGAAAGCATATGTACTTTTTGGAGGATTGGCTCAAAGCGGAGCTTATTTTTCTGAGAAAGTAAAAAAATACATGGAGGAAAACCTGCTTCAGATTTACAAAGGACACATCGAAATCCGAAATTCTGCTTTACATGATATGAATGCTGCCGTTTTAGGTACTGCGGCTTCCATGTTCTGGAACGCGATAAAAAAATAGAATATGAAAAGAACGATCGCCTTATCCATTCTACTGACTTCATTTTCTGCGTTTTCTCAAATCCAGGAATTGAAACAAAGCTCAGACTTAGCCCGGGAGAAAATCACTCAGAACAAAGTTGCTAAAAGAGGTATTATTCCTACTCAATATGTAAACCCGTTTGTGGGAACAGGCGGCCACGGGCACACTTTTCCCGGACCGGTTCTTCCGTTCGGAATGGTGCAAGTTGGACCAGATACGCGTTATGAAGGTTGGGACGGATGTGGTGGTTATCATTATTCCGATTCGGTCATTTACGGATTCAGCCACACGCATTTAAGCGGAACAGGAGTTCCGGATTATGCAGATGTATTATTGGTTCCGCAGCAAGGAAAATTGAATACTGTTCCCGGATACAAAAAGGCCGGCGGTTTCGGAGCGAAATTCAGCCATTCGAAAGAAAAAGCACTTCCCGGATATTATCATGTGGAATTGGAGAACGGAATTACGGCAGATTTGACTGCAACATTGCGTTGCGCGCTTCACCGCTACCGATTTTCCTATCCGAAAGGAAAACGATACATTATTATAGATCTCGGATACAGAGATCGCGTGCTGGATGTTTCAGCAACGAAAACAGGTGCAAATTCCGTAACTGGAAAACGTGTTTCTGAAGCCTGGGCAACAAATCAGCACTTGTACTTCAACCTGGAAACTTCCATTCCGTTCAAAAAAACGAAATGGATCAAGGATGAGAAAAGCGGAACGTACCTCTTTGTCATGGAATTTCCGGACGGAGTGAAAGAAATTTCCGTTCGTGTTGGGATTTCCGGAACGAATGAAGCGGGAGCCACTGCAAACCTGAAAGCAGAATTGGAAACTTTTGATTTCGACTTGATTCGCTCGAGAGCACAGCTTGCCTGGAATAAAGAGTTACAGAAGATTCTCATAGAAACTTCCGACAAAACAGTTTTGACAAACTTTTATACGGCGCTTTATCATACGTATGTTCATCCGTCTCTTTGGTCGGATGTCGATGGGAAGTACAGAACATTTAATAACGAAATCAAGGAATCTAGTATTCCGATGTATTCCGTTTTTTCCCTGTGGGATACATATCGTGGGGCGAATCCGCTTTACACCATTACACAGCCGAAGATCGTTCCTGCATTTGTAGAATCGTTTTACCAGCAGTATAAAAACACGGGCTTGCTGCCGGTTTGGACACTTTCAAACAACGAAACCAATTGTATGATCGGTTACCATTCGGTTTCGGTAATCACGGATGCTTATTTGAAAGGAATTCCTTTAGATAATCCGGAAGGGTTATTGGAAGCGATGATTGCCTCAAGTACGGCGGATCAATTGGGTAAAAAACAATACGGGGAAATCGGATTTATTTCGGCGAACGCGCAGGCTGAATCTGTTTCCAAAACCCTGGAATATGCATACGACGATTGGTGTATCTCCAAGTTCGCAGAGAAATTAGGGAAAACGGAAATCGCTAAAAAATACCAGATTCGATCTGCGAACTGGATGAACCTGATGCATCCTGAAACACGTTTCTTTCAACCGCGAAAAGAAGGCATTTTCCTTCCGTTTTTCAGACCAAATGAAGTGAACCACCATTTTACGGAAGCAAATGGCTGGCAATATTCGTTAGCGGCTCCGCAGCACATCCAGGCATTGATCGATATGCACGGTGGAGGTGAAGGAATGGTGAACTTCCTGGATACGATGTTCCTGGGTTCTTCTTCCATGTCGGGACGCGAACAAGCGGACATCACGGGATTGATCGGGCAATATGCGCACGGAAATGAACCGTCGCATCACATGGCGTATACCTATAACTATTGCGGTGCGCCGGAGAAAACACAATTTTTCGTCGACACGATTCTCAAAACATTCTACACCAACGAACCAGACGGGCTTTCAGGAAATGAAGATTGCGGACAAATGTCGGCGTGGTATGTGTTGAGTTCCATGGGCTTTTACCCGGTTTCTCCGGGAAGTCCTACTTACGCAATTGGCCGCCCGTTGATGGATCATGTAACCATTTTCGGTGAAAAAGGAAATTTTGAGATCAGTGCATTGAACAATTCCTCAGAGAACAAATATGTTCAATCCATTACCTGGAACGGAACTGCTTACCAGAAATTGTTCATTACGCACGATATGATTGCGAACGGAGGGATTTTGGAAATCAAAATGGGACCAAAACCAAACAAGCAGCTTGCGAGCTATGAGTTGGATTTGCGTAATGAGATCAATCTGGGATTTGTTCCGGTACCGTTTTTCACAACAAACCAAACGACGTTTGAAACGCAGATGGAAGTTGGGATGGATGTGCTGTTCTTTGAGAAAGGAAAGATTTATTACAGTCTCGACGGTCACAAATTCCAACCGTTTTACAAACAAGGCGGAAAGAATATCTTGTTGAATGAAACTGCAACGGTTTATGCAAAAGTAGTTCGTGAAGACGGCGCTGAAAGTAACGTGGTGAAATCCGAGTTTGTAAAATACATCAAAGACAAAAAGATCACTTTGTCGACTGAATATGCGAATCAATATGCCGGTGGAGGTTCACAGGCTTTGGTTGATGGTCAGCAGGGAACGGATGAATACCGCGGAACGGAATGGCAGGGATTCAGTGGAAAGAATGTGGAAGGCGTGATTGAACTGAACGAAGCAAAAGAAGTTTCAACGATTCAGGTTTCCTACTTGCAGGATATGAAATCGTGGATCTTCCCTCCGAAAAGCATTTCCGTTGAAGTTTCGAATGATGGTGTCAACTTCAAAAAAGTTGGAAAAGCGGTTGGAGTAACAGTGAAAGAAGGGGACATTCCGAAAACGGGAGCAATCACACTTGAAATTGCACCGACTTCCTGCAAGTTTATTCGCTTCACGGTTGAAAACTATGGTCCGTGCCCGGATTGGCATTTAGGAAAAGGAAATCCGACCTGGTTGTTCCTGGATGAAATCACCATTAAGTGAAAAGTTAGAAGGTAAAAGTTAAAAAGAAAAAGGGTGGTTGAGCGGAGTCGAAATCACCTTTTTCTTTTTTTCACTTCTCACTTTTACATTTTACCTTTCAAATAATACACAAACGGTCAATCATTCGCGTTAAAAAGTTGTTACCTTTAGCGCTCTTTTAAATAAAATCTAAAGAATGAAAAAAATAGTATTCGCATTAGTCTTGTTGACCTATTCGATGGGGAACATTGCTCGTGCAGACGAAGGAATGTGGCTTCCTTTCCTGATTGGAAGAAACTACGAGGACATGAAGAAACATGGTCTGAAGTTAACACAAGAGCAAATTTACTCCATTAACAAATCGTCATTAAAAGATGCAGTAATCTCTTTCGGAGGTTTTTGTACCGGTGAGATCATCTCTAACCAGGGATTGATTTTGACAAACCACCACTGTGGATACGATGCGATTGCAGGTGCTTCGACTCCTGAGCACAACTACCTGGATAACGGTTTTTGGGCGAAGAATTTCAAAGAAGAAATTGCTGTAAAAGGATTGACAGCTACGTTCATGATCCGTATGGAAGATGTAACAGCTCAGGTTGCGAAGGAATTGAATCCGAAAATGACAGCTGAAGAGCGTGCTAAAAAAATCAAGGAAGTAACTGATATTTTGGTAAAAGACGCTGTTGCAGGAACACATTACGAAGCATTTGTACGTGATTTTTACGATGGAAACGAATTCTATTTGTTCGTAAAAGAAACATTCAAAGATGTACGTTTGGTAGGAACACCTCCTCAATCTGCAGGAAAATTCGGTGGAGATTCTGATAACTGGGAATGGCCTCGTCATACGGCAGATTTCTCTATGTTCCGCGTTTACGCAGGATCAGATAACAAGCCGGCTGATTTCAGCGATGCGAACGTTCCATTGAAACCAAAACATTCATTACCTATTTCATTGAAAGGTGTAAAACAAGGAGATTACGCAATGATCATGGGATTCCCTGGAAGAACAAACCGTTATTTGACTTCTTACGGTGTAGATCAGGCAATTTCTTTGGAGCAGCCTAAAATCGTTGATATCCGTGCGAAGAAATTGGAAATCATGAAGAAATACATGGATAAAGATGTAGCGGTTCGTTTGCATTATTCATCCAAATATGCACAAGTTGCAAACTACTGGAAATACTTTATCGGTCAGACAAAACAATTGAAAGCAAACAATGTGGCTGACAAGAAACGTAAAGTCGAAGAGGAGTTCACGAAGTTTACAGCAGGTAAAGCAGAATACAACAACGTACTTTCAGATATCGAATCAGCGTTTAAAGCTACAAACGACATCATTTACATTAAAGTATACCAAAGTGAATTCGTTCGCCAGGTAGATATCAACTCGGTTGTTTACTTGTACAAATTGGCTTTGGATGCTAAAAATGCAGGAAACGAAGAGCGTTACAACATGATTCTGGAAGCAGCGAAAGAAACTGCAGCAGAAATTTACGCTGAGCGTTCTATGGATATCGAATTTGAAACATTGGAAGAAGTATTGAAAATGTACATCCGCGATGTTCCGATGAGCCAGCAGGTTGGAATCACAAAATCATTGGGTGAAGACGGTGTTGCGGCATTTATGAGTCGTGTGAAAGCTAATTCCGTGTTCGCTTCAAAAGAGCGTTTCGAAGAATTCATGAAAAACTTCGATGCAACAAAAATGAGCCAGGATCCATTGTTCATTTTGATCAAGGATTTGGACAACGCTTACCAGGCTGCAATGGGGCAGGAAGCTGTGAAAAGCGCGAATGCGAAGTTGACAGTTGCAAACCGTGCGTTTGTAAAAGGAGTTCGTGAAATGCAACCAAATAAGAAATTCTACCCGAATGCAAACTCTACGATGCGTTTGACTTACGGAAATGTATTGGCTTACGATCCGCGTGATGCAGTTCATTACGACTACTTCACAACATTGGATGGTGTGATGCAGAAAGAAGATCCTACAAACCCTGAATTCGTAGTTGATCCTCGTATCAAGGAATTGTGGCAGAAAAAAGATTACGGTCAGTACGGTTCAAACGGAAAATTGCCTGTAAACTTCCTTTCTAATAACGATATTACAGGAGGTAACTCAGGTTCTCCGGTAATCAATGCAAACGGAGAATTGATCGGAACGGCATTCGACGGAAACTGGGAAGCAATGTCCGGTGACATCTATTTCGAGCCGAACATTCAACGTACGATCTCTTTGGATATTCGTTACACATTGTGGTTGGTAGACAAGTGCTACGGCGCTACAAACCTGGTAAATGAAATGAAATTGGTGAAGTAATCTTTACTGATAAGAAATAGGAAAGCCCTGACGATAAATGTCAGGGCTTTTTTGTTAATAGCGATGTCGTTTTGTGATTGTTTCAATTCCTTTTTCGATTAGTTCTTTTTATGTTATCAAAAAGCTTCCATTTAGATTTAGGCTTCCCGATGGTGAGTTCATGGACCATTTTTCTAATAATTGGTTTCTGGTTGGTTTGTTCGTGTTCAAATTGGCTGTTGACCGCTTGTATGATAAACAATTCAAAGTCTCCTATATGACTAAAGTTGGAATTGGTTGCGTCAATATTTAATAGGACTTCTTCGATATTATCAACTTTTTCAATCAAATGGGCAATTTTTTTATGTTGTGTAGAAAAATACCATTTGATAACCGGTCGATTATCCCAGTTTGCAAAGTTCAAGATTAGAACTTCAGCAGTTTCAAAGTCTTTTTTCAGAGGTTTAGTTGATTGATTGATCCGTGTTGCAACAAGGAGATTGAAGCCGTATTCACTATCTTTTAAAGCTTCCAAAACAAGAGCTCCGCCATAATTACCATTTTCAAGTTTAAAAGTTAAACAATCGCCTCTTTCAAAAGCGGGTTGACGGATGATTTTCCTTTTACGGAGTTTTGCTTTTGGTCTTTCAGTTTGCAAGTCTGAAAGGAACTTTTCAAGGACGACTTTGCGTTTTTGAATATCTTTTTTAGTAGCACCAAGTTGCAGCCAAACGTTCAAATCAGAACTTGTTTCAATAATTGTTTTTACTCTGTCGAAAAGTTCTCTGTCCAGTTTTTTGCACTCCCATTGAGCTTTTGCCAAAGCAAACCAAAAATTATTACTATCGTCCGGGTCATGAATAATTTCCTGATTGGTTTCGATTAGTCTATTTGAGATTTCCCGAACATTCATTCCTTCATTGTACAAATTGAAGAATTGATAATAAACGTCAGCATATGTGTCGTTAGAAGATATTCCTGTTCCCCAAGTTCCCATACTTCTGTATTGCTTTTATTGAAAATGTGTTTTTACTCTTTTAATACTACACAAAAAAGTCTATTTATCATCTTGAACGTTATGCTGTTCCTTAAATCTTAAGCTTTTCCAACTCCGCAATGCAATTCTTCAGCTCCTTTTCCCATTCGGGATTGATTGCTTGGTCTTCTTTTACCGCATCCAGATGTTGTTGGAGTAAAGGTAGGAATTCCGGATTTTCACTGGCGATGATTGCTTCGAAAAGCAAGGTTCCAAATTCATCTTTAGTAAGTTCACACTTGATGAGTTCGGTTACCCGTTTGTCTTTTCGCTTTGCCAATCCGGCAATGGCTTCCATTTTTGTTTCTGAATGCTTATCATTCACCCGTTTCCACAAAGCGTCCCGTATCTCTTTCGTGTTTCGTTCTCCTTGCCCGATATAAAAAGTTGCCCAATTCCGGATAGGAGTTGATTTGTCGTTCGATAGTTTGATTAAGACATGAGTTGCCCGCAGATCGTCAATAAATCCCAGGGCCGAAACAAGCCCTTCTTTTACAAGTTTGTTATCGCTGTTACTGAACGAACATATTTTTTCGATTTGCTCTTGATTCAGTTTGTTGTTATTGTGTCCAATCGCATAAAGTAATGATGAGAGTACTTCAGGATCTTTTTCAGTCGTTAATAAGTCAAAATAGAGTTGTAAAGTTTCCTTTAAAAATGGTCTCGGCGACAAGCCCAGTTGTGCCAGGATATCAATTCCGATACTTCGAATTTTTGGGTCGTTTGACTTGGTGAATTCCACACATTTCCCAAACAACTCTTCAGTGGGACGTTTTCTTAAAATAGCGATAGTATCCCAGCGTGATTTGTCTGACTTGTTGTGTAAAAGCCGGGATAATAGTTTGTCGTCTGTCCAGTTAATTTTGCTCATTTCGATTGATTGAACTCACTTTTTCACATTGAAGACATAATCTTATTCGAGTGGATTTATATTCTTTTGTTGAACGTTGATTTTCTAAATGCCTCAAGCATTACATTTTTGTCTTTTTCATTATTATAACTGATACAGACACCGAAGCTGAATCCGTTGATGAATTTGTTATACATGATCTGTTTCAGAATGACTTTTCCTTTTGGGCCGAATAGAGTGAAATCATAGCGGTAAAAATCCAAACCGTTAATTTTCTCGATCGTTGTTGCAGAGGAATCCGCTGCTATTCCTTGATTCTGATAAGTATCATAAATAATTCCTTTTAACTTTTTGTTATTTTCTTCCCATTCTCCTTCGTATTCCACCTTAAACGGTTCTGAATTGGACTGGAAGATGTTGAATTGATTGGACTTAAAAGAAACTAAGTTTCTGAGATTATTGTCATCAATTTTCATGTTTGTTGATTTCTCTATGATTTTTGTTCCTTTCTCAGAGGATTCCTTGATTTTTTCCAAATCGACGACTTCCCAACCTCGTGGAATTTCGATCACCCACCCAATTTCTCTACTGAAGTATTCCTGTTCCCGAATTTCTCCCTCATCGGTTTTCTTGGCAGGTTGTCCGCAAGAAGATAAAGAAAGAGCAGCTCCTATGGCGAAGCTAAAAAAAAGTTGTTTCATTTTTTGGTGTTTTGGCTTGTTATTGTGATACTGATTGATTCTATGAGTTGGAAATAATGTGTTTCATAGCAATAGATAAAAGTATCACTTTTATCAAAGAGGATAGAGAAAGTGCACAAAAAAAGTGGAACCGCCGAAACAATTCCACTTGAGTATTTTTACTTCCTGCCAGTTCAAGTATTCCGTCCACTTATTCTCGATACGTTCCGACTGAAATGTCGGAACACTAGCGAAACGAATTGTTATTTGACCAAAGTCAGTGAACCGGATACTTTATAATTGATTCCACAATAATCCGAATAGTGAATTACGTAAAAGTATACACCTTCAACCAGAATATTTTCATTACTTAATCCATTCCAATTGATAGTTTCGTTTTTCGAGTAATAAACAGTGTTTCCCCAACGATTAAGAACGAAACATTCAAATTCAGAAACTCCCGAAAAATCAATCGGCGCAAAACAATCATTGATTCCGTCTGAATTGGGAGTGAAAATATTGGGGAGTTGAACGATTGGATGGTATATCTGATTTTGAACTTCACTCAGTGATGTGGCACCGTAGACCGCTCCATTAAAAATATTCGTACAGAGTGAATCTGTATGAGCATTGGAAGGATTAATTAAATAAACACTCGGGCCTTCAAACCCGATAACCTTCAGATCGTCGCTTTGACAATCAGAAGAGCCGAGTGTTATTGCGCCATATACCGAATGTCCGGGAGTTTGAATAATACCGATGCGGTGTACAGAATAAATATAATCGTAGGATGGGGTCATTTTGATTTCTACCAATTCATTCATAGCTGTTACTAACAGGAGTTTTCCTTTATACCAGGTTAAGTCTCCTCCTGAACCGTACCAATATTCAGCACCATTGATTTTTTCGATTAAGGTATCTATGATTTGTGAAGTGCCGTTATCAATATTGATTTTATACAAAATAGCATTTGTTCCTACGGCAAAGAGGAAGTGATCATCCAGGGCAACCAAGGAATTGATCCACTGTCCACTGCTTGGAAATGTATCTGTAACAGGACTTGTGGTTATCAATGTGTTTGAGCAGTCCGATAGATCAATTTCAAAAATATTTTTTCCGTTAGAAGCATACATTTTATGATTTGGGGTGAGTGCAATATCCTGGATGTAGAATCCGCAGTTGCAAACCGTGCTCGTTGAACAACTTTCATGATCAACAAGTATCAGATCACTATTGTTTGTTATTGCATAATAATTTTCTTGTGTAAAACAGGAAAATGAGAGAATGATCATTATGGTGGTACAAAATAGCTGCATACCTTTTAGATGGATAACTAGTGTTTGGGTTGGAAATGGTTCTGCTGATTACATGGTGCAAAGAGGCTGAATCGAATATATAACTCCAATGAAATGAGATTTTTGAGCAATTTTGTGATTTGTAAAAAAGGTTTTTTTGAAGTGTAATTTATTCTTTGTACATATTGAGTATCCCGTATAATTGTAAAATTCGCTCAGAATATCAAACATGGATCTTATTGTATAGTTGATGCCGTATTAGATTATAAACGGATGGTTATCATTGATATAGGGTCAAAAAAAAGTGGAATCGCCGAAACAATTCCACTTGAGTATTTTTACTTCCTGCCAGTTCAAGTATTCCGTCCACTTATTCTCGATACGTTCCGACTGAAATGTCGGAGCTACTCGAATTGACGGGAACGGAATGTATCAAGAATGACAGGAATTTTCAGTCTTAATATCTTGACTCCAAAAGTCCTGATATCTTGAAGTCCTAAAATCTACTTCTGATAAAAAGGCATTTTCACCACTTTCGCCTGAACACCTTTGTCTCTGATTTCAATGAAGATTTCACTGTCAGGAGCAGCAAATTCAGTTTTTACATACCCCATACCGATTGCTTTCTTCACGCTTGGCCCCTGAGTTCCGGAAGTAACTTTTCCGATTTCGTTTCCATTCGCATCCAATATGCGGTAATCGTGGCGGGGAATTCCACGCTCGATCATTTCAAAACCGATTAATTTGCGGGAAACTCCGGCTTCTTTCTGAGATTTCAGGAATTCTGAATCCACAAAATCCTTCGTGAACTTGGTAATCCATCCCAATCCTGCTTCCAAAGGAGAAGTCGTATCGTCGATGTCGTTTCCGTATAAGCAGAAGCCCATTTCCAAACGCAAAGTGTCACGCGCAGCCAAACCGATCGGTTTGATTCCGAATGCAGCTCCGGCTTCGAATACTTTGTCCCAAACTTGTTTCACTTCTGAGTTCTTGCAGTAGATTTCGAAACCTCCTGAACCGGTGTAACCTGTTGCTGAAATAATCACGTGTTCGATTCCTGCAAAAGGACCCACTTCGAAATGGTAATATTTGATAGCAGCTAAATCCACGCTTGTTAAAGCTTGCATTGCTTCCATCGCTTTCGGTCCCTGGATTGCCAACAAGGAATAATCGTCGGAAAGATTTCTCATCGACACATTTTTCGTGTTGTGAGAAGAAATCCAGTTCCAGTCTTTTTCAATATTGGAAGCATTTACAACCAATAAATATTCCTCTTCTTTGATTTTGTAAACGATCAAATCATCTACGATTCCACCTTTTCCGTTCGGAAGACACGAATATTGAGCACGACCGATTGTTAGGGTAGAAGCATCATTGCTTGTTACACGCTGAATCAAATCCAAAGCATCCGGACCGCTTAACAAAAACTCTCCCATGTGTGAGACATCGAATACTCCAACAGCGTTTCGAACAGTTTCGTGTTCTACGTTCACGCCTTCATATTGTACCGGCATATTGTATCCCGCAAATGGAACCATTTTGGCTCCCAAAGCCTCATGGACTTGGGTAAGAGCAGTGTTTTTCATCTATTTACTTTTTAGAGCATAAAAGTAAATATTCCTTTTAATTTGAGCCTAGAAAGTTTGAAAGAAATGGAATGCAGTACTATTTTATTGAATGATCAACTTTGAACCGTGATACGGACAAAATTCATAGTTTGCTGGAAACAATTCCCCGTCATTGGAGCATTTGGCATCCATAAACAAACTCGGCAAGGGTAAGTGAAAAGTATGTTGAATAGAACTTACTCCAACTGTTAGCTCTTCATTGGAATAAGGGTTCAGTGCATTCTGACCGTTTTCATCCGTAATTTCAGTATAAAAGAAAACCAATCCGGAACCGAAGTCACCAAGCATTCTTGAAAACATCTGTCCGAGAGACTCACTGATCATTTTCAATTCACCCGATAGTTTTGAATCGGAGATTGCTTTGTAGCTTTTTCCTTTGAACTTTACGACAAATGTTTTTCGAAGTTCATCTTCACTTTTGGCTTCAAACTTTTGAGTATAAGGATTGATTTTTCCTGCAACAGCTACAAACACACTTTTGTTGCCCAACATTTCCTTAAACTGCTTTACAATCTCAGGAGAAAGTGTTTTTGGATCCTTTGCCGCGAAAACATCCCAATAAATATCTGAAAACCAATAAAGAATAATTGTTTCATCCTGGCCTGTTTTTGAGACCATGATGTCTTTGATAAACTTGGTCAGATCCACATTGTTTAATTTCAGTTTGGATTGTGAAAAGGAAAATCCCGAAATAAGTAACGTAATTACAAGGAAAATAGGTTTCATTTTTTTGAATTTGAACCAAAGATAGTTGATTAGGAAGAACTCCTGACATTTAATGTATTATAGGATAAAGGACCTTTTTTAAGTTGAAGCCAATTTTGAAAACCGGATGGTGCAATCTCTTTCCTGCGCATTGGGATTTTCAAAAGCTCCGTATCGGAGTGTGGCAATTGATTTATCCATGAAATAGTGCTGCTCCAGGATTGGTCTGATCGCTTCAAACAATTGTTCGGCATTCTTTCCGTTGAAATAAAGATAACCGTCTCCGAAATCCAGTGAAATATCATGGCCTTCATATCTTCCGAGTTTGGCGTCAGTGATGTTTGATTGAAGTTGCGCCTCCAATTCATGCAACTCGGAAAGGTCTTCGATACCATAAAAGAATTGAATGACTACCAAATGGTCTTCTACCGGAAAAGAAGTTCCGGGAATAGCAGAAGCTGCATCCTTTCGTTGAAAAAAACCGAACCACCCCATTTCACTTATTTTTCAATTAAAAAGTAAGTTAAATAAAAAAAATGAAAGTTTTGTGAGAGTAGATTTATTTAACAAAATGTTAATATGCAGAATTTGAGACTTTTTTGTTTGACTGAGAATGGGCAGTTTCGTTTTGTGTAAAAAACAAATATTTCTCTTTTTTAAATGATTTTTCGGATGTTTAATTGAAATTAACAGGGGGTGTTTATAAAATAATGTGCAAATTTTTGGATTGACCCCTTGAAAAAGTATACCTTTGTCGGAAATTTTGAATTTATGGCAACAAAACGGTTACAAGCGTATCAGGATGTACTCAATCGTACACCAAAACACATCGATTACGATGGGAAAGTTTCTGATTTATTTGGAAAAAATGTATTTCATGCAGAAGTAATGCGTGAATACCTTCCATCAGATGCATACAAATCTATGATGGAGTCTATCCAAAATGGAACTCGCTTGGATCGCAAAATGGCTGACCAGGTTGCTTCGGCAATGAAAGATTGGGCGTTGACAAAAGGTGCTACACATTACACGCACTGGTTTCAACCTTTAACAGGAACAACAGCTGAAAAACACGATGCATTTTTCAAACCGGTCGGACCGGGACGTGCGATTGAGCGTTTTGACGGAGAATTATTGGTTCAGCAGGAACCGGATGCATCTTCTTTTCCGAATGGTGGAATCAGAAATACATTTGAAGCGCGCGGTTATACAGCTTGGGATCCTTCATCGCCGGCTTTCGTAATCGGGAAAACCTTGTGTATTCCAACCATCATGATTTCGTATACGGGTGAATCATTGGATTACAAGATGCCTTTGTTGAAAGCACTTCATGCAGTGGATAAAGCAGCTGTTGAAGTTTGCCAATATTTTGATAAGAATGTTACGAAAGTAAACGCAACTCTTGGTTGGGAACAGGAGTATTTCCTGATAGATCAGGCTTTGTTCAACTGTCGTCCGGATTTGATGATGACGGGTCGTGCCTTATTCGGACATGCACCAGCAAAAGGTCAGCAGTTGGACGACCATTACTTTGGTTCGATTCCTGAGCGTGTAACAGCATTCATGCGTGAATTCGAAAATGAAGCAATTTTGTTGGGAATTCCGGTAACGACTCGTCACAATGAAGTAGCGCCGAACCAATTTGAATGTGCACCGATTTTTGAAGAGTGTAACCTGGCGAATGACCACAACATGTTATTGATGGATTTGTTGGAGAAAATCGCACGTAAGCATGATTTCCGTGTCTTGTTGCACGAAAAGCCATTTGCAGGTGTAAACGGATCCGGAAAGCACAATAACTGGTCTTTGTCTACAGATACAGGTGTAAACTTGTTGCAACCGGGCAAAAATCCGAAGACAAACCTACAGTTCCTGACTTTCTTCGTGAATACGATCAAGGCAATTCATGATAATGCAGATTTGTTGCGTGCTTGTATCGCGTCGGCAAATAACGATCACCGTTTGGGGGCGAATGAAGCTCCTCCGGCAATTATCTCCACGTTTATCGGTTCCCAATTGTCCGGAATGCTGGATGAATTGGAGCAGAACGTAAAAGCAGGAAAAATGTCTCCGGAAGAAAAAACGGAGTTGAAATTGAATATCGGGAAGATTCCACAGATCATGCTGGACAATACGGATAGAAACAGAACTTCTCCGTTTGCTTTCACCGGAAATAAATTCGAATTCAGAGCGGTTGGATCTTCGGCAAACTGTGCTTCTGCAATGATTGTATTGAATACGATTATGGCAAAACAGCTGCAATTGTTCAAAGTGAGTGTGGATGCCCGCATTGATAAAGGAGAATCGAAAGACGAGGCGATTTTGAAAGAACTTCAGATCTTAATCAAAGACTCCAAGAAAATTCGCTTTGAAGGAAACGGATACGGAGATGAGTGGGTGAAAGAAGCAGAGAAAAGAGGTTTGAATAACTTCAAAGATACTCCACGCGCATTGAAAGCATGGGCAGATAAGAAATTTATCAAATTGTTTGATGAAATGGCTGTTTTGACTCCAAGAGAGTTGGAAGCTCGCCAGGAAATTGAATTTGAAAGCTACATTTTGAAAATCCAGATCGAAGCTCGTTTGATGGGAGATTTGGTTCAGACACATATTATTCCTGCGGTTATCGAATATCAGAACAAGTTGTTGACGAATATCCAGGGAATTATGTCTGCTTTGGGTGAAAAAGACGGAAAAGCTGCTGCAGCTTCTCAAATCGAGTTGGTGGCAAAGATTTCGAATCACTTGAACAAGATGAAATCAACGAATGATATCATGCTGCAGGCACGTAAGGATGCAAACAAAATCGAACATGCAGAAGAAAAAGCAGTTGCTTACTGCGATAAAGTGAAAGTTCATTTTGATGAAATCCGTTACCATGCAGATAAATTAGAGTTATTGGTAGACGATGAATTGTGGCCATTGCCGAAATTCAGAGAAATGTTGTTTACGCGTTAAAAGCAAATAGATTCTATTGAAATCCCGGCAGTCGAATGAGTGTCGGGATTTTTTTGTTTGAATAGGCCGCATTAGCCCGATTTTAAAGAGATGTGGATAAGTGTACGGATATCCACAAGGTACCATGGTAACTATTTTTACTGTTTGCAGGAAATTTTCATTTCTCATTTGACACCGGTCAACTTTCTGTAACTTTGTATGATCATGAAACAATTTGATATTCCGTCCCTTTTTCGATCGCCGATTATTTCAAAAGTAAAGGCTTTCCGGAAAGCTCAGGATCCTCGCAAGAAGGATTTTTCACCGACAAAGCTGGATTTCGGAAATCTTCAATTGTATATTGCCCGTCATTTTGGTTTCTGCTATGGTGTTGAGAATGCCATTGAAATTGCCTATCGTGCGGTGGAAGAAAATAAGGGAAAGCGCATCTTTCTTCTAAGTCAGATGATTCACAACCCAACAGTGAATGAAGACCTGACACAGCATGGAATTCAATTCATCCAGGATACTTCAGGAAAACAATTAATCTCGTGGGAAGAATTAAATGCAAATGATGTCGTAATTATCCCGGCTTTCGGAACAACCCTGGAAATCGAGCAGATTTTAAACGACAGAGGTGTTTCTACCGAAAAATACAATACGACTTGCCCGTTTGTGGAAAAAGTCTGGAATAGGGCAGAGAAGTTGGGAACGGAAAATCACACCTTGGTGATTCACGGAAAATACAACCACGAAGAAACCCGTGCAACGTTTTCCCACACGGCTGCAAATTCACCGGCGCTTATCATTAAAAACATGGAAGAGGCCATTTTCCTGGCGAAATGTATTACCGGAGAAGTTTCCAAAGAAGAGTTTTATACTTATTTCAAAGGAAAACATACTTCTGATTTCGACCCGGAAATTCATTTGAATAAAATCGGTGTAATTAACCAGACGACGATGCTTGCAACAGAAACGCAGGAAATCGCTGAGTTTTTGAAGAAAACAACCGAAGACTTCGCTGCAAGTTCCGGTCTTTCAAAATCCTTTGCAGATACCAGGGATACGCTTTGTTATGCAACAAATGATAATCAAAGTGCAACCGAAGCACTGATGCAGGAACAGCTTGATTTTGCAATTGTGGTTGGAGGTTACAACAGTTCGAATACCATGCATTTGGTAGAGTTGCTGGCGCAAAGTTGCCCGACCTATTTCATCAAAGACGAATCAGAAATGTTGGATGCAAAAACGATTCGCAGCTTCAACATTCAGACACATGAACTGGAAACGATTGAGAATTGGATGGTAGGAACTAAAATCGGAATTACTTCCGGCGCTTCTTGCCCGGATTCGATTATTGATTCGGTGATCTCCAAATTATTGTCACTTACCGGAAGTGAAAAAAACATCGAAGAAGTGATGGCAAATCAGTAGAATTTTCAGAATACGTTTTTATTAAGCATAAAAAAACCCTGACGATATCGCCAGGGTTTCATTTTATATTAAGACTTATTAGTTCTTAACGAAGTTTCCTGTTTCAACTTTACCAGAAACTGTAGTAACTTGGTAAATGTACATTCCAGCATTCAATGCTTCAACATTTACATTTGCAGAAGTTGAAGTAGCTACAACTTTACCATCTGTAGTTGTTACATTCACTGATGAAATTGCTTCTTTAGAATCGATGTTCAATACACTTGTTGCAGGGTTTGGATAAACATTGATGTTAGAAAGATTATTTCCGTCCAATCCTAAGTGACCGATACGTACATCATCAATCCACAAAGTTGTTCCTGCAGTTGGTGTTTGTGAATCAAATACTCCTTTTGTTGAAGATACAGCAATGATGTAAAATCTGTTTGGAGTTCCTGTTTCACCTTGATCTTGCATTTGGAAGTTTGCTACAGTCCAGTTATTTACTGAAGCAGTTACATCCAACCAATCAACAAATAGGTAAACGTCGTCATTAGAACCAGCACCCATTGTATCTACGATACCGATTTCAATGTAAGCTGAATCCGTTCCCATTTTAGTGAATTTGTATGCCAATGAAACCTCAAGAGTAGCTGGATTTGTAACCGGACCATTCACACGTTGTTGCATAACTCCGGAAATTACATCGTCTCCCCAAGTTAAAGCTGAGTTTAATGCAGGGTCATTTGTTACAGTTAATTTAGCAGCCTGAGAACCTTGGAAAGGTGCAGCTGTCTCAGGACCAAAGTTAAAACCTGTCCATCCTGTCGTAGCATAAGTGTTTGCAAATCCAGGGATAGCAGTCATTGGTGCTTCAAGGTTTGCATTTGTAATCGTTTGAGCTGATAATGTAAGAGTAGATAAAACAACTCCTAAAGAAAGTAAAAGTTTTTTCATAGTTAATTTTAAAAAGTTTGAACAAATATAATTTTTATTAATTAATTCTTAATATGCGAATTAATTTTATTCTTAACCGTAGATTGTTTATATCCTAAAAGGTTGGAAAATTGGAAAAGTATTTGCTGTTGAATCTCATATCTGACTTATTTTTCCTGAGATCTGTATAATTTTGATATTATACGTATTTTCAACTTCGGAATAATTTTGTGAAATGGAACGCTTAATTAATATTTTAATTATTGATGAAAAGGAATCTGACCGCCTTGCTTTAAGAGAAATCCTTGGTGGTGGCGGAAACATCCTTTTGTTTTGTGATTCGATTGAAGAAGCGCATGTCATTTTGAACAGAAGAGAAGCCGGAATTATTCTTGTCAATGTAGACAGCCCGAATTTTTCATCCATGGATGATTTGAAAGAGTTGTTACAGGCTCATGCTTCGAAAACACATTATTCCATTATTATTACTGAAAATACCCGAACGGGATCTAAGTTGTTGAAAGGATTCAATTCCGGCGCGGTCGATTTTATCACCAAACCATTCAACCCCTTGTTGATTCAGGCAAAACTGGATATCTATAAATCACTCTATTACAAAGATCAGCGAATTGCACAGCTTTTGGGAAACATTCTTCCCGAAAATGTATTGGATGATCTGAACCAGTACGGAAAGTTTTCTCCAAAGCGGGTTGATAAAGGAGTGGTATTGTTTACGGATTTTGTGGATTTCTCGATGAAATCCAAATCTATCCGGCCGATTAAACTGGTCAAGCGACTGGAATATTATTTTACGGCGTTTGATGAAATCGTTGAACGGTACAAGCTGGAAAAAATCAAAACGATCGGAGATGCCTACATGGCAATTGCCGGTGTGAATGAAGACAATGCAGAGCCGATTCTGAGGGCGTGTATGGCGGCTTTGGAAATGCGGAACTTCATCCGGAATGAGAAAGAGCTGGCAAAAGCACTAAAAAAGGATTTCTGGGAAATCCGGATCGGGATGCATGCCGGACCTTTGGTGGCAGGAATTATCGGCTCGAAACGCTATTCATTTGACGTTTGGGGAGATACCGTAAATATTGCGGCCAGAGCACAACAGTTCAGTGGAATTGACCAGATTACCGTTACCCAGGCAATCCAGGATGAATGTGCTGCATATTTCGAAACGCGGGGAATGGGAAATGTGCCGATCAAGAAACGGGGTGGAACAATGGAAACCTTCGAATTGAAATCGCTCAAATCCGAATACAGTTTGTATAGCAATGGAAAAGTTCCCTCGGTAGAATTGCGCGTACTGTGCCAGATTGCAACCGTAGATTTTGAACACATGCGCAGTGATATTCTGAATAAACTGAAATCCATGCTGCCGGAAGAAGTGGTTTACCACGATTTGGGACATACGCTGAATGTGGAAAAAGCCGCTATCCGTTTGGGAAGACTGGAAGGACTGAATGAAGAAGAAATGCTGTTGTTACGCACTGCTGCGCTGTTTCATGATACCGGTTTTATTTTTACCTACGATCACAATGAACTGCATGCCGTACGTTTAATGGAGCAAATGCTTCCGAAGTATGGATTTAACGGAGAGCAAATTCAAGTAATTCGTGAAATGATCCTGGCAACTGCGCTTGATATTGAACCGGTAGGTTTACTCCAGGAAATTTTATGTGATGCCGACCACGACTACCTGGGAAGAGCGGATTATTATGTTGTCGCGGCCAAATTGCAACAGGAAATGATTGCCTTCGGGAAAGATCTGACGGAAGAAAAATGGCTTCAGATGCAGATTCAATTCCTGGGAGAAACGCATCAATTCTATACTGTCACGGCTTTGAATATCCGACAAAAAGGGAAAACAAACCGTTTAGGAGAGCTGAAGCTAGCCCTGGAGGTTTTGCAGGATCAACAAGTGAACGGTGAATTCCAAAACGGATAATTGAAAAGGAAACTGTACGACTGTTTGATCCTTCGCATCAAGCAATTTGTCATTGCGATGCTCAGTCTTCACAAACTACGTTTGTTCTTATCGAAAGCTTTTATTTGAAAACTGCGCTAACACTTGTTTTACATCGAAAGCTTTGCTTTCTCTTCTTTCCTTTTCAATTTGACATTTTCAATTATTAAAAGCTCGGTTCGATTAAACTCAACAAATCATTCGTTGAGATTTCACTATTTTCCGCTTTTTTCTCTGCAACATTTCCAAAAGGATGTAAATCAGCATCCATTCCTGCTTTTGCAAAAAGAGAACTTGTGACTTCTTCCTTGACGATGTCCGCTTTCGGAGGAGCGGAAAAGTAATCAGCACTATTTGCTCTTGATTCAGCGGGACTTCTATCGCCATCCATGATTCTTTCATCTTCATTGACAAGCGCTTTAAATTGCTCATTTCGGGAAGGAACAATGGTTGATGAAGCAGTATATTTCTTTGAATTGCTTGATTCAATCGGGAATGCTTTCTTTATTTCCGCTTTAGCGGTGCTTTCTTCATTGGCAGAGGTTTTGGTCTCAGCCATTTGCGGAGTTCCGATAGAATCATTTTCCATCAACTTGTTTTCCGGTGTGGAAATCCAAATCGTTGCAACACCTGCTGAAACAACAAGCAATGCAGCCACACGGAACCAATTCCGGTTGTACAATGGAATGACTTTTGCTTCTTCCGGTTCACTTACGGGCGCACTCCAATTCTGCTGAATCCCGGGATGTTTGGCTTGAAAGATGGAATTTAAGCTGGACTTCACGGAAGGTGAAACTTCTTCGCGGCTGGAAACCGAAAGGTGGTTGATTTCCGTATAAAATCCCTTCATTTCATTGTATTCCTGTTCAGAAGAAACAAGTTCCCGGATAATCTCCAGTTCTGCCGGAGTTAAATCGCTGTAAGCCTTTGTCTGTATAATTTCGTCGAACGTATTCATATCACTTTGTATGTTCCGGTTGGTATTCTTTTAATCCTTGTGCTAAGTATTTGGTCGCATAGAAAAGCCTGGATTTAATCGTTCCCTCGCTAATCTCCAATGCTTCTGCAATTTCCTTGATGGATAATCCGTCGAAGTGCCGCATTTCAAATACTTCCCGGTGTTTGTCTTCCAGTTGTGTTACCTGGTAATTGTAGGCATCCTTAAACATCGTATGATGAACCTGGTTTTCCGTATTCTTGCTCGCATCGCTGATTGAATAGTTGTTATCCAATCCGTTACTGGTGTTTTTCCGGATTTCCTGCTTCTTGTATTCGTTCTTGCACATGTTGTTGGCTACCGAGTACATCCACGTTTTGAAAGAGCGGGTTGTATCAAATAATTCCGGGCGGTGAATCAACTTGGTAAAGAAATCGTGTACGAAATCTTCTGATTTTTCACGATCCCTCCACAGCATACGCATAAAATACGAAAGCAGGGCAGAAGCATAGCGCCCGTAAAGCTTGTCGAAAGCTCGTTGGTCTCCTCCCGCCATTGCAATAACCAATTGTTCATCGGTCATTTGGTCATATTCTTTCCTGATTACCCGCATCAACGTTTAATTTTAGAAAGTTGACCGGTTTTGCGTGCTCGTGTAGCAACATCCAGGATCAAAGCACTCATTTTTTTTGCTTCCTCAGTTTTGTTGTATTCCTGGTACAATCGTTCGATGCTGATCAAAGCCGGTAAATAATTGGCAGAAAGTGCGTCAGATTGAGCATCCTGTGAAATTCCGATTTGATTCTTTTGCCAAACCGACTCGATAAGCCTGGTGTTCCAGGTATTGTAATCAAAACGATTCAGTTTGTAGCCGAAAGTCAGACCAACAGGATGTAAGAATTGGCTGATTCCCTGGAAATATTCCTTTGGAAAGGACATGGACAGGTAAATGTTTTTGGAAGCATTCAACGAACAGAATTCCTGTACAAATGCCGTGTCAACATACGTGGAATTCGGCATAACGAATCCTTTCTCGCTTAGATTTTGCTGATAATCGGGACTTTGCATCAGGTCAACAGAAATCAATTCGATATCGGACCGGTTCTGGTTGTTCTTCTCGAAGTTGGCCGGAATCAATTCCGTGTAACCATGAAGTAAAAGCGTTCCGTTGCTTGGAACCGAATTCACCAAATCCGTGGCATAACCCAATACTCCGTTCGTAATTTTATTCTGACTGATCATTTGCTGTGTCACGCTGTCAGCAAGTTGTTGATTGTTTGTTGCAAAACCGTATACGGCCAATTCCTGTTGAACTTCTGTCTTATTGGGATTTAATTGCGCAGCCTGTTGTAACTCCGGGAATTGTTTCGGGTTGTATTTGCTTACCAGGTAAGTATAAAAGTGCTTTTCGAAACTTCCGGGAAGCAGGTCGGAATAAAGTTGAGCGCTTTGTTTCATTTTAGAAGATTCCAGGTCGCTCGGACTTCGTCTGTAAAGCTGGTGTTTGGAATTGGAATAATTTGACTCGAATTGATATTTGGCACTTTGTAATTGAGAACTGGCATTGGAATCTTTTAATCCTTCACCGCTTTTATCTACGGTTGATTCTAAACTGGGGCTCAACGATTTCTCCTTTTTATAAGCCCGCGTCTTTTTCTCACTTGAAATCATGATTTCTTCCAGTTCAGGAGTTGCCGTTTTCACGGTATCTGCCTTTACAGCACCCGGCGTAAGTGTATTATTGTTCGTATTGGTGTTGTTCTTGAGCGTATTTTCCTGTGATTGTGCTTTGCTGAACACCGCGCAGGAACAAAATGAAACAAGAAGTATGAAATAACGCATAAAGCAATTTTTATCTGTAGTACATTCAGATTAAAATTAGGTTCAAAAAATGAAAGAAAAAAATGATTTACGAATTAGAATCCGCAGCAAACAGGAATTTATTCGGAGATACCAGGTTGGTTTTCACAGCATAAATTACAATTCCGGCAGTGTTTTTAACACCTAATTTTGCCATGATATTTTTGCGGTGTGTATTGATCGTGTGATTACTCAAACACAAAGCATCCGCAATCATCACGTTCGTTAAACCTTCGGCAATCATGGTGATGATTTCGGTTTCACGCTCACTCAGCATGATCGGTTCACAGCTGAAGGAATCGAAATCAATGTCGTTTACATCGATTGCAGCATCGCGGATGGTTTCCAGGATTTGCCCGCAAAAGAATTTATTTCCTCTCCAGGTCTCACGGATTGAATCAATGATTTCCTGGCTGTCGCAATCTTTTTTGATGTAGCTTTTCACACCGGAACGCAATGCATTTACCAACGTTTGAGCGGATTGCTCGGGAGTAATCGCAACAACACTTAAATCCGGTTTTTTCTGAAGAATCTGAGGAATTACATCGATCGAAAAACCTCTGGCAGTGTAATCAACTAAAATAATGTTTGCATCGAAAGCTTTGTTGAGCGCGATAAGTTCTTCATTATTACGTGCTTCGCCAACAATCTGGATGTTTCGCTCCGTAGACAACAGCGTACGCAAACCAATGCGTATAATTTCGTTACTGTCGGCTAAAATGAGCTTCATTATTTAGATTAATTTTAAACAAGACAAAAGTAAGCAAAAAATGACATGCTTGTCTGTTTCAACTCATAAAACTTTCAGATGTGACAAAATCAATGAAATTCGTCCGAAAATGTGTGGAAACTTTCCTTCAAAAGCGGTAGTTCCCGGTAAGGAATTTTCCGGATTCGGAAAGTATCCGACTCAAAAATCAGTTCGCTTTTATTCTTGCTCCAGCTACAGCTCATCGGATATCCGGATGCAGAATATTGATCCGGATGATTTATTTCAAGTCTAAAATCGCGGAATTCATCTTCCTGGTTTTGAATAATGAGGTATCCGTCCCGGTGAATAAAAACGCGTTTAATCTTAGGAGAATGCAGGACTTCGTAAGCCCCGTGATGCTTCAGACGCGGAAAGCGGTCATCGTTAAAATTTCCGAGTCTGAAGCTGGGCAAGGTACATTCAAGAAAGACCAATAAAACAAAAGCTCCTTTGATGATTTGGTGATTGCGGGAGTTTTTAGTGAATGAAAGATTGCTTTTGAAACCGAAGATTGCTCTCCAGTTTTCGGGGAAACAAGCGGTATAAAACAGGCTGAAAAATAGCAATGAGCACGAAAGAACCTTGACCGAAATGTCAAAAGAGAAATTGATCAGGACAATTTGTGTAAAAATGGCTACGGAAAGTAAAGAGGCAAGAAATTGAGTTCTCTTGAAGAGCAGCAGCAAAGCGGTCACGACTTCGATACACCCCAAAGTAACGGTATAAGCATACGAACTTCCTGTCAAAGACCAGTAAGCAATGTCTTTTGAAAGTTTCCCGAACGGAGTATACACAATATTGGGTTCGGGCAAATAGAATTGTGCTTTGACGATTTTATCCCAACCGTATTTAAACAGGAAAAAGAACAAAATGGCGGCAAGAATGGTTTTGAGTAAAGCAGTGGAATTGAGTTTTGTTCTGACACAAAACCACTGGATTGCAAAACCGGAAAGCAAACCCAAAATAATACTCAAGCTGACCAAAAGATAAGTTCCATAGGTGTCTGTCTCAAAAAGTAGGGCATCGTCCATCGACTTTAGGATAGCAAACACAGGCTGTTGAAAGGAATGGAAAAACCAATTGAATAGATTGTAATCGAACGGAAGCAAAAGCATCCACCAAAGAGCAATTCCTATGAAACTTATTTTCAGTCGTTCGTTCATCAAACAGTTTGAGGGGTGAATAACCTGTTTAATGCTCTGAAAAGCAGCATTCCGCCACCCGTAATTCCGAAAAGGAACAGCAAATACGATTTTTTCTTTTTCTTCGGAGGATTTTCTTTTACCGTTTCGATTTGAATGTTATCAGGAATGATTTTACCGTTGTTTTCGACAGGAGTATAGCCTGGAAAGCTCGGAATAATCTGCTTCAATGAGTCGGGTGAATTTTTAAAATTGATATAATCTATTTTAAAGTAAGGATTGTCTTTGTTAATCGAATCGATATTCAGGTTGTAATTGGCGTACGTCGGATTACGGTAAACGGTATCGTAATAACTGAAACCACTGAAGTCGGCATAAATTTCCAGGCTTGTGGTATCATTGAGACGTACAACCTGTTTCAATCTTGGCGGAGGATCTCCGAAATTCCCGGAAGGATCGATTGCGAAGGTTGAAGCTGTACCGGAATGACTTTTATGAGCGATAATCGCAGTTTGAGCTTGTGAAAACGAGCTCAAAGTCAGTGTTAGAAGTAGAAGTGTATTTTTCATAATCAAGCAATGGAACGGTTTGTAGTGTGAGATCTTCCGAATAGTTTCATCAACAACATACCGCCGCCGGTGATCCCGAACAGGAACAATAAATAGGATTTCTTTTTCTTTTTTACCGGAGTTTGGTTCAATTCTGTTTGTACCGGCTGGACTTGCGTTTCTTCTTGCTTTGGTTGAATCGTTTCTTCCCTGATCGTTGTTTTTTGAATGGAATCCTGGTACTTCATCTGAAAGATCATGGAAGAGTAGCGGTTCTTATTGGGTAAAGTATCGACTTGAATGATTTTTTGATTCAAATCGCTGATTTCATGTAAAATCACGGAATCATTCAACGGTTTAAAATTTTGATACAAAAGCGGTTTCTGCTCAAGTTGGGAATTCAGATCAATGCGAATTTGCCCGAAATTGCTGTTTGCGGCGATTAAAAAAGAAGCAGCATTTCCCGAATGACTTTTGTGTGAAATCAAAGGTGTCTGAGCTATGGATATAAAACCGGAAAGTGCGCAAATGAGCGTAAAGAAGTATTTCATGGTGTTTGTTTTGAAAGGGGATACACCTTCTTCCCGGATCGGTTCAAAACAAAAGCAAAAAAAGTAGATTAAAAGGAAAAGCAGACTGAGCGGAGTCGAAGTCTGCATAAACAAAAAACTCCCGGTTGCCGCCGGGAGCCAGTTGTATTCCTACAACATTGTTTTGTGTATATTTTCCCTTTACACAACCGGAAAATGCCGCTTGGTAAAAAAGTAACAGAGAATAGTCTGATTATTTAATCTTCGATCGGAATTTCGCGGATCATCAATTTGTCGATTCGTGCGCCATCCATATCAACCACTTCGATTTCGAAATTCAGCCAGTGAATTTTTTGCCCGGTAACCGGAACGCTTCTGCATTCATTCAAAACCAATCCACCGATGGTTGTGAAGTTCAGTTCGGATGAATTGTCTTCCAAACCAAATTGACGGAAGAACTCTGCAATTGGGTATTGTCCGTCGATCAACCAGGAACCGTCTTCGCGCTGGATGAATTCAAACTCTTCCGCATAGAAATCGTTGAAATCACCTACAAGTGCCTGAAGTAAATCATTCAGGGTCACAATTCCCTGTACCTGGCCAAATTCGTCCGTAATGATTCCGTAGTGCGTTCTGCTTTCCTTGAAGTGAACCAAGGCTTCATAAGCAGAGATATTTTCCATCAAAAACTGAGGCTTCAGCATCAGGTCTTTCAAATTGAAATCCTTGTTGTTGATCGTGCGGAACAAATCTTTCAAAAGCACAACGCCTAATACATGTTCGCGTTCCTCGTCGAAAATCGGGTAAACGGAGTGCATTTCTTTTTCAACCTGTTCGCGGACCTCTTCTTTCGAATCAGTGATGTCGATGAAGATCACATCATTTCGGTGCGTCATCAAGGAACTGATGTTACGGTCTCCCAAATGGAAAACGCGCTCTACGATGTCCTGCTCAATTTCCTGAACTTCTCCGCCTTCCGTACCTTCCTGGATAATCGCTTTAATCTCTTCTTCCGTTACTTTTCCTTCAGAAGATTGTTTGATGCGAAGTATTTTCAGAAGAATGTCCGAAGTAACGGTCAATAACCAAACAAACGGAGCGGTGATCTTGGAAATAATCAGCATTGGGCGCGCCATCGTTTTTGCAATTCCTTCCGGGTTTGTCAAACCGATTCGCTTCGGAACCAATTCTCCCAAAACCAATGAGAAGAACGTGATGATCACAACAACTGTCGTTACCGAAAGAAAATGCGCGTAAGGTTTCAAGGATGAAAAACCAAGGTAAAATCCTTTGATATCTTCGGTCATTTTCTCTCCTGAAAAAATACCCGTTAAGATTCCGATCAAGGTAATCCCGATCTGAACCGTTGAAAGAAATTTGTTAGGTGAATTGAGTGTTTCAATCACCAACTTCGCGCTTTTGTCACCTCTTTTTGCGGCTAGGTCCAGTTTGGATTTTCGGGCAGAAACCGTAGCGATCTCAGCCATGGAGAAAACTCCATTCAGGATAATTAAAAAGAGGATTATGAGTAGTTCCATTTATCTGATTGTTCCGGGATAAATTTCCAACGCTTTTTCCAAACAAACAACTGCTTTTTTCAAAGAATCCTGATTTAACACATAAGCGATACGTGCTTCCTGCATTCCAGCACCCGGTGTTGAGTAAAATCCGTTTGCAGGAGCCATCATCACGGTTTGACCTTCGTACTCGAATTCTTCCAAAAGCCATTGACAGAATTTCTCAGCATTGTCAACCGGGAATTTCGCTACACAGTAGAAAGCTCCGCTTGGTTTCGGGCAGAAAACACCCGGAATGCTGTTCAATCCGTCAACCATAATATTTCTACGCTCCACGTATTCCGAAACAACATTGTCGAAATAAGATTGCGGCGTATTCAAAGCTGCTTCTGAAGCAACCTGGTCAACTGTCGGAGGAGAAAGTCTTGCCTGCCCGAATTTCAAGGCAGCAGCCATTACTTCCTGGTTTTTGGAAACCAAAGCACCGATACGTGCTCCACACATGGAATAACGCTTCGAAACCGAATCAATCATGATCACGTTGTTTTCAATTCCTTCCAGGTTCAATACGGAAAACGGCTGCGCTCCGTCGTAACAGAATTCACGGTAAACTTCATCTGCAAATAAGAACAGGTCATGCTTCTTCACGATGTCACGTAATTGCTCCAATTCTTCTTTGCTGTATAAATATCCGGTTGGATTTCCCGGGTTACAAATGACGATTGCTTTTGTTTTAGCAGTGATTTTCGCTTCGATTTCGGAAACCGGAGGTAAAGCGAATCCTGTTTCGATGCTTGCAGTTACGGGAACAACCGTTAAACCTGCAGTTACTGCAAATCCGTTGTAGTTTGCGTAAAATGGCTCAGGAATAATCACTTCATCACCCGGATTACAAGTGGTCATGAAACCAAAAATCAATGCTTCGGAACCACCGGTTGTGATGATAATATCTTCTGTGTTTACCGGAAGTCCGCCTTTGCGGTATGTTTCAGCCAATTTTGTTCTGTAAGATTCAAAACCTGCAGAATGGCTGTATTCAATTACTTTATGATCAAAATTTCGGATTGCATCTAATGCAACTTGAGGTGTTTCAATGTCTGGTTGACCGATGTTTAAGTGATAAACTGTTTTTCCGGCTTTCTTAGCTTTTTCGGCATATGGGACCAATTTACGGATTGGCGAGGCCGGCATATCAATGGCTTTTTGAGCAATTTTTGGCATTTCTTTCTTTAATTTGGGGATAACAAAAGTACAGGAAATGTTGAGATATGCGTAAAATTGACAATTTTTACATAATGAAGTATTTGTTAAGTCTCTTATTAGCCGTGTTTTTATTGAATGCGTGCCAGGAAAACACATCCGCTGAAGAGGAAATTCCTTTAGCCGGAGAAATGGATGTGGAAACGGTTGTTGAGAAGGAAGAGAAGGCAAAACCGGAAAAGGTTGATTGGGTTTTGAATGGAAAAGACACCTTAGTTTCGGTAGATGCTTTCAACAAAAACATCTGGTGGGAATTGAAATATGCGACCAAAGATAATTTCATGCACCGCGTGCTGTACGATACAATGAAGAAAGTATATGTTCAGATTGATGTGGCGCGCAGACTGGCAAAATCACAGGAATACCTGACGGGAAGAAATGACGATTTTCATTTGTTGGTTTACGACGGAGTGAGACCTCTAAGCGTTCAGTGGGAAATGTGGAATGCTTTGGATACGATTCCGGCTTTTGAGCGCGGAAAATTTGTGAGTAACCCGCGAAACGGAAGCGTTCATAATTACGGTGCAGCAGTCGACCTGACGATTTGTGATGCAAAACGCAAACCATTGGATATGGGAGCAGGATATGACGATATCCGGAAAATTGCTTATCCGTCGTTGGAATCGGAGTTTTTGGCAACAGGAGAAATCACGCAACAACAGATTGATAACCGGAAAATGTTGCGAAGAACCTTGAAAAGCCAGGGATTCTCAAACATTCCGACAGAGTGGTGGCATTTCAATGCATATCCGCGTCCGATTGCCAAATCGAAGTATGGAGTAGTACTCAACGAAATTAATTGATAATCAGAGTTTATCGTTAAAATTGTTGTCTGCTTTTTGATCGGATAAAGTCTTTGAATTCATTTTTTTCTTCACGACTTTTTATTTAAAGCATTGATTTTAAATCGGTTAAATAATTATATTCTATTTGTCCGATAGAATATATAGAAAATAATTTCATTTTTCCTTGTTGTCCAGGAAAAGACTCATTTTCTTTGCCCCCTCAAATGAAAAAATGAAAACAACAATACTCTTTTTATTGCTTGGATTAAGTGTTCAGGCACAAACAACTATTCGGGGAAGTATTTCCGATGAAAGCGGGCAAGCGGTTTACAATGCGCGGGTTACTTTCCTGAACTCAGGTAAAACTTACCTGGTTGATTCATTGGGAAGTTTTTCGATTGAAACTTCTGAGAAACTTCCGTATAGATTGAAGTTTCATGCAGTCGGATTTCAAGCTTCGGAAGAAGAACTGAATACTTATCCGCAAACACCGATGAAAATTACCCTGAAAGACGAATCGCTTTCGGAAGTAGTGGTTTCTGCGCGAAGAAGAAATGAAACTGCCCAGGATTTACCCATTCCGATTGCAGTTGTTTCCGGGGCGGCGATTGCAGAATCGGGATCGTTTAATGTGAACCGGGTGAAGGAATTGGTTCCTTCCGTTCAGCTGTATTCATCCAATCCGAGAAATACCACCTTGAATATTCGCGGTTTGGGATCTACTTTCGGCTTGACGAATGACGGAATTGATCCCGGCGTCGGGTTTTATGTCGATGGAGTTTATTATGCGCGTCCTGCAGCTACAACATTGGACTTTATTGATGTCGAGCAGATTGAAGTGCTCAGAGGTCCGCAGGGAACATTGTTCGGGAAAAATACCACGGCCGGTTCGTTTAATGTCACAACGAAAAAGCCGGAATTTACACGTGGCGCCAACTTCGAACTTAGTTACGGAAATTACGGTTACATCCAGGCAAAAGCATCTGTTACCGGACCATTGGCTAAAAAACTGGCAACCCGCGTTTCTTTTTCAGGAACTCAACGGAATGGTACGATTTACAATGTTTCTACCGGGAAATACACGAATGACCTGAATAATATCGGAACGCGCGTTCAGTTGTTGTACAAACCGACGAGTAAGATTGATGTGACCTTGGCCGGAGATTTCACCCGACAAAGACCGGATGGTTATGCGCAGGTAGTTGCCGGAGTTGTAAAAACCAAACGGGCTGCTTACAGGCAATTCGACCAGATTATTGCGGATTTGAATTATGAGCTGCCAAGTCAGAATGCCTTTGATCGTAAGATTGATCACAATACCAGCTGGAGATCGGACCAGGATTTGGGAGGTGTTTCATTGAATGTGGATTTCCGGATCGGGAAGGGGAAACTGACTTCGACAACGGCCTGGAGATTCTGGAACTGGAATCCTTCCAATGACAGGGATTTCACCGGACTTCCCGTTCTGACTTTATCGCAGGCTCCTTCCAAACACCAGCAATGGTCGCAGGAAATCCGCTACGCAGGAAATATTGGGAAGAAATTATCTGGTGTGATTGGCGTTTACGCGATTGGACAAGAGTTGAAAACCTGGCCGTATCATACCGAAGAATCCGGAGCGGCACAATGGCGCTTTTCTCAAAGTTCTACGAGTTCTTTGTGGCAAACTCCGGGCTTATTTGAAGGTTACGGCATTCGCACAACTTCCGCATTGACAACTTTCAGTGGGGCGGTATTCGGGCAATTGGATTGGGAAATTCTTAAAAAGCTGCATGTTTTGGGTGGTTTAAGAGTGAACTACGACGAGAAGAAAGTCAATTTCAGCCGGAAAACCTATGGCGGATTGCAAACCAGTGATCCGCAATTAATCGCCTTAAAGAAACTGGTTTACAGCGACCAGGAGTTTTCATCCAGAACGGACAATTCCAATGTTTCCGGGCAAGTTACCATGTCTTATAAACCACTTAAACAAATGAATATTTATGCGACTTATTCTACGAATTACAAACCGGTTGGTTTGAACCTGGGTGGACTTCCGACGGAATCCGGGCGTGTAATGACGGAATTGGCGGTGATTCGTCCGGAATATGTGCAGCATTACGAATTAGGAATCAAAACATCCTTCAAACGGAATTTCATTTTCAATATCACGGCATTCAATACGGATATTAAAGATTACCAAACGCAGGTTCAAACCGCAGAAGTAGGAGTGAATCGCGGTTATCTGGCAAATGCGGAACGTGTTCAGGTTTTCGGTGTCGAAGCAGATGTAAGTTTGAAAATCAATGAATACATCTCGGTTTACGCCAACGGAGCTTACACGGAAGGGAAATACGTGAAATTCACGAATGCGCCTGTTCCTTTGGAAGAAACCGGAGGTTCCTCAGCTTATAAGGATGTTTCGGGATCTCGATTACCGGGAATTTCCAAATGGACGGTATCTGCCGGAACAGAAGTTGGCCTTAATGGAAAATTATTGGGTTGGTCCGGTCGATTCTTCCTGGCTTTGGATACGTATGCACGCTCCTCGTTTTCATCCAGTTCTTCGGAATCAGCTTATCTGAATATTTCCGGTTATTCGTTACTGAATGGCCGAATCGGTTTCAGAGCAACAGACGGTGTTTCGGTTTATTTCTGGGGAAGGAACATCCTGAACAAGAATTATTACGAACAATTATTGGTAGCGGCCGGAAACGCAGGTCAGTTTGCTGCTGTATTGGGAGATCCGATGACTTTTGGTGCGACCTTAAAGTATTCATTTTAAGAATCAACGAGTTGGAAAATTTAATTCCTATTAAATTAGTAGTATATTTATGACATGATTCCAAAAAGATCGAAATATGCTATCCAGGCCTTGAAATGCCTGGCGAAGGTTTACCGCGATAAGAAACATTTGTCCATCGCTGTAATTGCCGAACAGGAAAAGATTCCCCGGAAATTCCTGGAAGCAATTCTTTTGCAGTTGCGAAACGGCGGATTGGTTGGTAGTAAAATGGGAGCTAGCGGAGGTTATTTCCTGGTAAAACACCCGGATGAAATCGTGTTGAGTAACATTATCCGTCTGACCGGCGGACCAATCGCATTGCTGCCTTGCGTGAGTCTGAATTTCTATGAAGAATGCGTTGAATGTCCGCACGAAGAGCTGTGTGCATTGCATGATGTGATGCTCGAAGTACGTGAAGCAAGCATTCATATTTTATCCAAAACCAGCCTGGCGGATTTAATTTTAAGAGAAAAGAAATTACTTCGAAAACATGAAAACAAGCGTAAATAGTGATTTTTTGATTTTCAATTCCTACTTATCCGATAGGATAAATGGAAAATAATTCGACATTTCCTTGCTCTTTTTGAGAAGAGGACTTTACTTTGCAAAACCAAATGAAAATGAGAATGATTCAGAGAAACTTCATGCACAACATGCAGATATGCTGTATGTCTGTCAAGCGACGGACAGCGGAGGTATAATTATATAAGTTAACAACGAGTTATAACCCTTCTCCGCTTTTTGGTAGAGAAGGGTTTTTTATTGGTATTAAAAAAGAACGAATGAAAAAAGTATATATCAACGAATACGGCCCACGGGTTTCAGCTGCGGTTTACGGCTTCTGGCGTTGGACGGAACAAGACTTGAACGACACCAAAAAACTGGAAGATGTGGTGTTGTTTACACGCGAATTGGGAATCGATACCTATGATTTAAGTTCGGGTGTTGGAGGAAATGAGCTGGAACATCAATTCGGAAAACTGATCGAATCCGGAGTCATCAATCAATCGGAATTGATTTTATCGACGAAGGTCGGAATCCGGGAATATTCCGGAGCTTACGGAAGTGGTCTTTACTACGATTTGAGTCCGCAAAACATTACCAAAAGCGTGGAGCAGTCCTTGAAGCGTCTGAAACGCGATAAAATTGAAATTCTGATCCTGGAACATTTTGATTTCCTGGCGAATATTGAGGAAACTGCATCGGCATTATTGAAATTACAACGAAGCGGAAAGATTTCATACGTCGGGGTTTCCAATTTCAATGTGTTTCAGCAGCGCTTGTTGTCGGCATCACTTTCACAGCCGATCATCACCAATCATTTGGAACTGAATTTACTGCAAACAGAAGCATTGCATGACGGACGAATTGATTTCATCCGGGAGCAGCATAGCCGGGCACTTGCGTTTTCACCTTTGGCAGATGGGCGCATTTTGTTGGGAGAAGATGCACAAGCAGTGAAATTGCGTTTGGCTCTGATCGAAATCGGGAAAAAATACGAAGCCAATGTGGAACAGGTTGCAGTGGCCTGGCTGAATAAATTGGGAGCACTTCCGATTATTGGCAGCAAGGAAAAACGCCGCATTCAGAATGCCGCAACAGCTCATTCCTTCGAATTGTCGCAGGAAGATTGGTATTACCTCTATCACGCGACTAAGTAATCATGGAAAGTTTTAGAACGGAATACGAACTGGAGACTGAAGCGAAGAAAATCCGGGTTGAACAGGATATTCTCGAATTGGGCGAAAAAATTGCGGCCTTCAAAGAAGGAAAAATTCCGGATGATAAATTCCGTTCGCTGCGCCTGGCTCGTGGAGTGTATGGTCAGCGGCAACTGGGAGTTCAGATGATCCGGATTAAACTTCCTTACGGAAAAGTGAATTCCCGGCAATTGCACCGGATTGCACAGGTCAGTGATGAATACAGCACCGGGAAATTACACATCACAACCCGTCAGGATATTCAGATTCATCATGTTTCCTTGGATCGTACACCGCAATTATGGGCGGATTTGGAAAAAGATGATGTGACCTTGCGGGAAGCTTGTGGAAACACGGTCCGGAATGTGACGGCGAGTGATAATGCCGGAATCAATCCCAATGAATTGTTTGATGTAACGCCTTATGCCGAACAGGTTTTTCAGTATTTTTTGAGAAAACCATTCGGGCAGGAATTGGGCCGGAAAATAAAGATTGCTTTCAGCTCCGACGATGTTGATGATGCCTTTACGTTTATTCACGACTTTGGTTTTATTCCACGGATTAAAACTCAAAAAGATTCCGGTAATGAATCGAAAGGTTTTAAAGTATTGATCGGTGGTGGATTGGGTGCTCAACCTTTTTTGGCACACCTGGCTTACGAGTTTCTTCCGGCTGATGAATTGATTCCGTTTATAGAAGCTTCTATTCGCATTTTTGATCGCTATGGCGAACGTAATAGCAGAAATAAAGCCCGCATGAAATACCTGATTTCGAAATTGGGATTGGAAGCGTTCATGAACCTGGTAAACGAAGAGCGTTTGGCAGTTCAATACGATCCGGAAAAAGATGCCGTAAAAAACCTTCCGGAAACGGATTACGAAAATCTGGATCCGCTTGAAATAAGCGATTTGTTTACGGATGATGAGGTTTACAATGAATGGATTCGAACCAACGTCATTCTTCAAAAGCAGCAAGGATACCTGGCCGTTTATGCGAAAGTTTCGTTGGGTGATTTTTCGACCGGTCAGGCGCGTTCACTGGCAGATTTATTAGACGAGTTCGCTTACCCTGAATTGCGTTTTACGATTCATCAGAATATCCAGATCAGGGGAGTGAAAGCGGAACAATTACCACTTGTTTATGCGAAACTGGTTTCATTAAACCTGGGAGATTCGGGATTCAATCGCCTGACAGATATTACCGCTTGTCCGGGAACAGATACCTGTAACCTGGGAATTTCCAACAGTACGAATGTAGCTTTGGAACTGGAATCATTTATCCGGGAGTTTTATCCGGGATTGATCGAAGAAGCCGGAATTAAAATCAAAATTAGCGGCTGTATGAATTCCTGCGGTCAGCATGGTTTGGCGCAAATCGGTTTTCATGGAAGCTCTGTCAAAACCAAAGAAGGAACACTTCCTGCGCTCCAGGTTTTATTGGGAGGAGGAAGTACGGGATCCGGATCCGGAAGAATTGCTGAAAAAACGATTAAAATTCCAAGTAAACGCGTGTTGAAAGCCATTCAGAGCATTTTGGATGATTACCTCGGTTTTCATGAAAATGCCGAAACCTTTAATGATTATTACGACCGGCAGGGGAATTTGTATTTCTACAATTTGCTCAAACCGCTTACGGATTTGGAACAAGTAGCAGAAACGGAATACCTCGATTGGGGACAAGATGAGCGTTTTGCTACAGCAATCGGAGTCGGTGAATGCGCCGGAGTGATGATTGATTTGGTAGCGACACTCTTTTGGGATGCGGAAGAAAAACTGGAATCGGCTCACCGGGCATTCCAGGAAAAGAGATATGCAGATGCGGTTTATTATGCTTATGCTTCCGGAATTCTCGGAGCAAAAGCCAAACTGATTGAAAAAGGTGTGAAATGCAATACGCAGCAAGGTATCCTGGTGGATTTTGATACTCATTTTGGGGAAACATTCCGTTTTCCGGAAGAAAAATCCTTCCACGATTTTATACTGAAAATCAACCAGGAAAAAGCAAGCGAATCGTTCGTATCAGCGTATTTGCATGAGATCGACACATTCATTACGAAATTGAAAATAAGAGATGAGCATTAAAGAAAATCCAAAAATTTCTCTCGTCGGGGCAGGACCGGGAGACATTGATCTGATTTCCGTAAAGGGATTGGATCGTTTGAAAAAAGCACATGTCGTATTGTACGATGCTTTGGTCAATGAAGAGTTATTGACGTATGCCCCAACGGCAAAAAAGATTTTTGTAGGAAAACGAAAAGGCTACAAAGCATACGAACAGGATGAAATCAATCAGTTATTGGTGGAATCTGCACAGGAATTCGGACATGTGGTGCGTCTGAAAGGCGGAGATTCCTTTGTCTTCGGAAGAGGAATGGAAGAAATCCAATATGCCCGGAAATACCAGATTCCGACGGAAGTAATCCCGGGAATTTCAAGCTCGATTTCAGTTCCAGCATTGGCCGGAATTCCGGTTACGCATCGCGGAGTGAGCAATTCGTTTTTTGTGCTTTCCGCAACGTTGGCTGATGGATCGCTGAATCCGGAATTGAAAAAAGCAGTGCAGCTGGATGCCACGATTGTGATTTTGATGGGATTGAGTCAACTGGAAAAAATTGCCAGTTTGTATACGGAACAATCGAAAAACAGTCTTCCGGCTGCGGTGATTTATAACGGTTCTCTCCCGGAAGAAAAAGTGCTTACCGGAACGATTGAAACCATTGCCGGATTGCATTTGGAAGCGGGAATCGAAGGCCCGGGAGTGATTGTGATCGGAAATGTGGTTTCTTTTTCCGGTGCAACGGATTATTCGGAAACGTTTAAGGAACTAAAATCGACCTGTCTTTCATGAGAGAATCAGCGGTGAACGAACTTTTCCCGGTTTTCCTGAAAACCAATGAACTGAATGTGTTATTGGTGGGTGGAGGAAATGTGGCCCTGGAAAAACTAAAGGCCTTGCTGACGAATTCTCCGGGAACCAACGTATCGGTCGTTTCGAGGGAATACCGGGAAGCATTTATCGATTTTGCGGAACGTCATGAAAACGTCTACCTGGAAACGCGGGATTTCGAAAAAGAAGATATCCGGGACAAACAACTGATCATTACAGCTTTGAACGACATGGATCTTTCGGAGGAAATCATGAACCTGGCAAGCGATTCCGGAATTTTGTACAATGCGGCGGATAAACCGGATTTGTGTACATTTTACCTTGGATCAGTGGTTCGGAAAGGTCATTTGAAAATCGGTATTTCGACCAACGGGCAATCGCCGACTTTAGCCAAACGGCTCAAAGAAATCCTGGATGAAAATTTACCCGATGAATTGAATGAATCGGCCATTCAGCTCAATTCCCTGCGTGATTTTCTAAAAGGAGATTTCCGGAAAAAGGTCAAAAAAATGAATAAAGCAACGGCCGGTTTGCTTGCAAGGACTGAAAGACCTTGGTATTTTTTTTCTCCCTGGAAATTATTGGTTTATCTGCTCAGTGTTTTGGGAGTGATGCTGGCGGGACATTTGATTTTCACTCTGATTCCGTTGGAAACAATCTGGCATTCTGCTTCAGCAACGTTCGATTCATTGACCATTGACTTTGCGTACTTCATTTTAGCAGGTTTTATTGCACAAATGATCGATGGAGCACTTGGAATGGCTTATGGAATCAGTGCTACGACTTTCCTGTTATCCTATGGTGTTTCTCCGGCTATTTCCAGTATGGCGGTTCACGCTTCCGAGATTTTTACCAGCGGAGTTTCAGGAATCATGCACCTGCGTTTCGGGAATGTGAATACACGGCTTTTCAAATCGATAGTGATTCCCGGAGTAATCGGCGCAATCCTGGGAGCGTATATTTTGTCGGAATTCGAATCGTATAATCAAATCATCCGGCCGATTGTAAGTGCCTACACCTTGTTTTTGGGAGCACTGATCATTTACAAAGTAATCCGGAAGAAACAGGTGCGAAAGAAAGTAACGAAAGCCGGCTGGTTGGGCTTTTTGGGAGGATTTCTCGATTCAATCGGCGGTGGTGGCTGGGGACCGGTAGTTTCTTCCACTTTGATTGCTCGCGGAAAACATCCACGTATGATTGTAGGATCAGTGAACCTGGCGGAATTTTTTGTTTCGCTGGCAAGTTCCTTCACGTTTTTCACCGTTCTCGGGGCAAGTTCTGTCTGGCAGCCGATTGCAGGTTTGATTTTAGGTGGAGTCTGCGCGGCACCGCTGGCAGCTTACCTGGCTTCGAAACTGAATATTAAAGCCTTGATGCTTTTTGTAGGAATTGTAGTTGTGATTGTGAGTTTACGCAACTTTTTAATCTTGTTATTCTGAAAAAAGATGATTGAAAAAATAAAAGAAATTACATACGATACACTCGAAGATTATTTGGTTCGCCTATCGGAAATAAAAGATGTGAGCATTGCTTTTTCAAGCAGTTTGAGTTGGGAAGATCAGGTCATCACACACGCTATTTTCAGCCAGGATTTACCAATCCGGGTGTTTACATTGGATACCGGACGCTTGTTTCCCGAAACATACAGTGTGATCGAAGCTACGCGTCAGCGCTACCAAAAACCGTTGGAAGTGTATTTCCCGGAACACGAAGCAGTTGAAAACCTGGTGACGAAAAAAGGACCGATCAGCTTCTATGAATCGATTGAAAACCGGAAAGAATGCTGTTTTATCCGGAAGGTTGAACCTTTGAACCGCGCGCTGGAACATGTAGATGTTTGGATTACCGGCTTACGAGCAGAGCATTCCGAAAACCGAAACGATTTGCAGTTGGTTGAACAAGACCCAGGAAGGGAAATTGTGAAGGTAAATCCGCTGATTTCCTGGAGTTTGGAAGAGGTGAAATCCTATGTTGAAAAACACAATATTCCGAGTAATGTATTGCAGGATCGCGGGTTTGTGAGTTTGGGATGTCAGCCTTGCACACGGGCAATTCGTGAAGGAGAACCGTTCCGCGCCGGAAGATGGTGGTGGGAAGATAATTCAAAGAAAGAGTGTGGTTTGCATAGTTAATTAGGAATTAGGAATTAGGAATTAGATGAAAGATTATTTAGACGAATTAGAAGCGGAAGCGATCTATATTTTAAGAGAAGTTGCGGGGCAATTTGACAGACCGGCACTATTGTTTTCAGGAGGAAAAGACAGCATTTGTCTCGTACATCTGGCTTTGAAAGCCTTTCGACCGGGAAAGTTTCCTTTTCCATTGGTTCATATCGACACCGGGCACAATTTCCAGGAAGCCCTGGATTTCAGAGATCAACTGGCAGCTGAGATCGGGGAGAAACTGATCGTGCGCAAAGTGGAAGATACGATTGTGAAAAACAAACTCCAGGATGCACGCGGAAAATTTCCGAGCAGAAATGCACTTCAGACCAATACCTTGTTGGAAACAATCGAAGAATTTGAGTTTGATGCCTGTATCGGCGGAGCGAGACGCGATGAAGAAAAAGCACGGGCGAAGGAACGTGTTTTCTCAGTTCGCGATGAATTCGGGCAGTGGGATCCGAAATTGCAAAGACCTGAATTGTGGAGTATTTACAACGGTAAAATCCACAAAGGAGAAAATGTGCGTGTCTTTCCGATTAGCAATTGGACGGAACTCGATGTGTGGAATTACATTCAACGGGAAAATATTCAGCTTCCGGAAATTTACTTCACACACGAACGCGAATGTGTTTTGACGGAAAACGGACAGTTGATGGCAAACAATTCATTCCTGAATCTCGATGAGCAGGATGTGTTGGTGACACGAAAAGTACGTTACAGAACAGTCGGAGATATGACTTGCACGGCAGCGGTCGAGAGCGAAGCCTTTACAGTCGAAGATATTATCGCAGAAATAAAGGACGCGAAGATTTCAGAACGCGGGGCAACACGTATGGACGACCGGATTTCCGAAGCAGCAATGGAAGACCGGAAAAAAGGAGGGTATTTTTAATAATTAATTAGCAATTATCACTATTGAAAGAGGATCAGGCTTCCCCCTTTGGAGGGGGATTGAGGGGGAGGATTCAACAGAACAATTCATCATTCAAAACAATGGATTTATTACGATTTTTTACAGCAGGAAACGTAGACGACGGAAAGAGTACTTTGATTGGTCGCTTGCTTTATGACAGCGAGTCAATTTCTACGGATATTATCGAAACACTCACGCGTCAAAGTAAAAGTGTGGGAGAACACGCAAGCATTGATTTGGCTTTATTGACGGATGGTTTGCGGGCAGAACGGGAACAGGGAATTACCATCGATGTGGCATACAAGTATTTCTCCACTAACAAGCGGAAATTTATCATTGCCGATACTCCCGGACATGCGCAGTACACACGAAACATGTTTACCGGAGCTTCGACAGCCCAATTGGCAATCATTTTGGTGGACGCACGAAACGGAATCACAGATCAGACAAAACGGCATAGTATTATTTCTGCAGTTTTGGGAATTCCACGTGTATTGGTTTGCATCAATAAAATGGATTTGGTCGGATACAGCGAGGAGCGTTTCAATGAAATCGTTCCGGATTATCAGGCTTTTGCCCAATTGATTGGATTGAAAGCAGTGGATTTCATCCCGACATCGGCATTGAACGGAGACCATGTGGTACACGCAAGCGAAGCATTGTCGTGGTATGAAGGATTACCGCTTTTGACTTACCTGGAGACAGTAGAAATTGGTGCTTCAGCAGAAGCTGAGTCGGCGCGTTTCCAGGTGCAACTTGTGATCAGGCCACAGACAGAACAATTGCACGATTACCGCGGATATGCCGGAAGTATTCTGAGCGGAACCTTTCAAACAGGAGATGAAGTAACGGTTTTACCTTCCGGATTGACGAGCAGAATTGCAGCAATCGAATCGAATTTAAGTGAAGTTTCTTCCGCAGGTAAGAACCAGCCGGTTGTTTTGCACCTGGAAGACGATTTGGATATCAGCCGTGGAAATACCATTGTTCTTTCATCCGATTTACCGACAACAGATAAAACCATCGAAGCGACTATTTGCTGGATGGATAACCAGGCTTTTCAACCGGGACAGAAATTGTTGTTGCAACAGAATAGTTTTCGTACGAAAGCAGCTATTCGTGAGATTCGCTCGAAAATTGATATTCACAGTTTCCGGGATTTGGAAAGCAACGGTGATTTAAAACTGAATGAACTGGCGAAGGTGGAAATTCGCCTGGCAGATGCTATCAGCTATGATGCTTTTGAAAAACAGGCGAAAACGGGGTCGTTTATTCTCGTGAATGAAAATACCAATAACACGGTGGCAGCCGGAGTGATTTATTAAAACCAGGACTTGTACGAGAATTTGAATTTTATTAATTGAGTCGGTTTGACCGTTTAATTGTTCAAATGTTCAAAAGGTTCAATTTGAGCTGTTTTAGCTTTTTGAACTCTTGAACTTTTTGAACTTTTCCTACTTCATTCTTACGCTCTTGAGAATAAAATTCACCATCACGGATATTTTCGTACACTACTTATTAAAAACATTTAATTATGATTGAAACAGATATTGTGATTATCGGAGCAGGTCCGGTTGGACTTTTTACCGTGTTTGAAGCAGGATTATTGAAACTGCGTTGTCATTTAATCGATTCCCTACCTCAACTGGGTGGACAATGTTCGGAAATTTATCCCAAGAAACCGATTTATGATATTCCAGGATTTCCATCTGTATTGGCGGGAGATTTGATTGATAACCTGGTGGAGCAGGCTGCACCTTTCAAACCCGGATTTACCTTGGGAGAAGCTGCAACTGAGATTGAGAAAGAAGCTGACGGAACATTCATCGTTTCAACGGTTAAAGGAACAAAACACAAAGCGAAGGTGGTGATTATTGCCGGAGGTTTGGGAGTGTTTGAACCACGGAAACCTCCGATTGAAAGTATCGGGTTGTTTGAAGAAAAAGGAGTGGATTACATGATCAAAGATCCGGAAGTGTTTCGCGGTAAAAAATGTGTGATAGCCGGTGGTGGTGATTCTGCACTAGATTGGTCGATTTACCTGGCTGAAAACAACATCGCTTCTGAGATAACGCTTGTTCACAGAAGTGCTTCTTTTCGAGGGCATTTGGATTCGGTTCAAAAAGTCATTGAGATGGCAGAATCCGGGAAAATAGCACTCATCACCGAAGCAGAAGTCGTTGATTTGAAAGGAGGATCAAGCCTGGAAGAAGTAGTGATCAGTCATTCGAAAAACGGGGAAATTATCACAAAAGCGGATCATTTTATTCCCTTGTTCGGATTGAAACCTACGCTTGGACCAATTGCGGATTGGGGATTGGAAATCGAAAAGAGCGCAATCAAAGTAGATACGCTGGATTATTCGACCAATATTCCGGGAATTTATGCAATCGGAGATGTAAATACATATGAGAACAAACTCAAATTGATCCTGTGCGGATTCCATGAGGGAACTCTGGCTGTTCAATCGGCCTTTGCACGGATTCACCCGGATAAAAAGAATATTTTGAAGTATACTACTGTAAATGGGGTAAACGGATTTTGAGAATTTCTTTGCCTCCTTTGCATCTTAGCGTTTGTTAAATCAACAGGATAATTAAACGCAATCCAGATAGCTATCGGGAAACAAAGAGCGCAAAGTATGAAGTTTTTAAAATCAGATTCCCGGCATGGGCGATTTCCTATTAAGTAGCTTTCCACTTTTCCAATCGTCGAAAAGTGGAGCAAAAGACTTGTCTCATTCCAAGCCGTTCACTAAAAAGTTCCTTAGCCTTATTTTAAATCAAAAAGAACGGATTGCGCTGCGCTCCATCCAAACGACAAGCGCTTTTTGTTAAAATGACGGCACAGAACTTCTTTTAACGCTCTCTTCCGGGAATGAGACGGAAATCCGTCTTCGGATAAAAATTAACCCTCGGAAATTTTCCAAGTTGAAAGCGGAATAATCTAAAAACGGAGCGAAAATGGCCCTTACGCTGAAAACCGTCGTAAACGAGCAAATGAAGCGAAAAAAAGCATTCGGTGTTTGAGTCCGTAGGACGAGTTTCGAATGCTTTCGCGCAA